>Ga0315289_10002322_pt1 | contig 29275 bp, 29 predicted proteins | sample YL17G11_40_MG_FD_203452 | JGI IMG/M metagenome (GOLD analysis project Ga0315289, IMG submission 203452) | Sediment microbial communities from Yellowstone Lake, YNP, Wyoming, USA - YL17G11_40 | ecosystem: Environmental > Aquatic > Freshwater > Lake > Sediment | place: USA: Wyoming | collected... | reverse complement strand
CGCCGCGCCGGATCACTGCTTCGGCCGAGTTGCTGATCGACCCGGCGGCGCCGCCGGCTCAGGTGGTCATCCCGGCCGGTTACACGGAGTTCGGCCCAGGCCCGCCGGCCGCCCCGGCGGCCCCCGCGCAAACGCCGGCGCCTCAGCAGCAGGGGCTGGCCCTGTTCCTGGTGGTCGCCTTTGGCTTCGGGTTGGCGGCCATCTTCACGCCCTGCGTCTTCCCGATGATCCCCATCACCATGTCCTACTTCCTGAACCGGCCGGCGGGGGAGCGGCGGCAGGGGCTTAGCGAGGCGGCGGTCTTCTGCCTGGGGGTCATCGGGCTGTTCACGGCGCTGGGCCTGGCGGCGACGGCGGCGCTGGGGCCGTTCGGCGTGGTGCAGTTGGGTTCGAGCGTCTGGGTCAACTCCTTTATCGCCGCGGTCTTCCTGGTGTTTGGCGTGAGCCTGCTGGGCGCCTTTGAGATCACCTTGCCCTCCGGCTTGCTGACGCGGCTCGACAAGGCCTCGCGCAGCGGCGGCTTGATCGGCGCGCTGGTGATGGGCCTGACGTTCACGCTGGCTGCCTTCGCCTGCGTGGGCCCGTTCATGGGGACGCTGCTGGCGGCGTCGCTTTCGGGCGGCGGCACGCGCCCCTTGCTGGGGATGCTGGCGTTTGCCTCCGGCCTGGCGCTGCCGTTCTTCTTCCTGGCGCTGTTTCCCTCCTATCTGAAGCGGCTGCCGAGGAGCGGCGGCTGGATGGAGCGCATCAAGGTGGTCATGGGGCTCGTCATCCTGGCGGTGATGGTGAAGTACGTGACCGCTATCGACCAGGTGATGCAGTGGGGCGTGCTGACGCGGGAGCGCTTCCTGGCCGTCTGGATCGTGCTGTTCGGCATGGCCGGCTGCTACCTGCTGGGGTGGCTCCGCCTGCACGGCAGCAGTCCCGAGGAGAGCGTCGGCACCGGCCGCCTGGTGGCTGGGGTGCTGTTTCTGGCGTTCGCGGTGAGCCTGGCGCCCGGCATGTTCGGCGCGCGGCTGGGCGAGTTGGACGCCTACGTGCCCCCGGCCCGAGGCGCCGGCGAACTGGGCTGGATGAGGAATCAGTATGGCGAGGCCCTCAGCCGGGCGCGGCGGGAGAACCGCCGGGTGCTCGCGGCCTTCACCGGCTACGCCTGCACCAACTGCCACTGGATGAAGGCCAACCTGTTCACCCGGCCCGAGGTGGACGCGGCCATGAGGGATTTCGTGCTGGTCGAGCTGTACACCGACGGGACCGACGGCGCCTCGGCGGCCAACCAGCGGCTTCAGGAGTCGAAGTTCTCCACCATCGCCATCCCCTACTACGCCATCCTGGATGCGGACGCGAAGGTGATCGCCACCTTCCCCGGCCTGACCCGCGACACTGGGGAGTTCCTGGCCTTCCTGCGGCGTGGCGGCGGCTGAGTACTCTGATTCGCAATTGCGGTGACGTATTTGGGCAGCCTCCTCAGGCTGCGGGAGCTTGGTTTTCTCGCCGGCAGAGAGCACGCCATCGCGCGGGCCCACTGTCCCCGATGGTTTCACAGCTTGGGGAGACTTGCCCCACGGCCCGTGGTAAAGTAAAGGCATGCGGCCGGTGCCAGCAGCGGCCAGGCCCGGTCTTTTCGGGTCTGATTAGTTCCCTCCTCGTTTCCACTGTCTCTTGGAACTTCACGCGCAGGAGGGAGTGTCATGCAAGTCATCAGGCAGGGAGTCCGTCCGGACTTCCCCGAGATTCTCACCCGCCCGCCGGGCCAGCGGGCGCGGTCGGTCATCGAGCGGGATCAGAAGGTTCTTTCGCCGTCCTACACGCGGCCCTATCCGCTGGTGGCGGAACGGGGCGCCGGCGCCATGGTCACCGACGTGGACGGCAACCGTTTTCTGGACTTCAACGCGGGCATCGCCGTGGTGGCCACCGGCCACTGCCATCCCCGGGTGGTGGCGGCCATCCGGGAGCAGGCCGGGCGGCTGATCCACATGTCGGGGACGGATTTCTACTACGAGAACATGGTCGAGCTGGCCGAGCGGCTGGCCGGCACGGTTCCGGGCGGCGTCCCGCGGCGGGTGTTTTTCGGCAACTCGGGCGCCGAGGCTGTCGAAGCGGCCATCAAGCTGGCGCGGTACTCGACGGGCCGCGACCAGTTCGTGGCCTTCCTGGGGGCCTTTCACGGGCGCACGTTGGGGGCGCTGTCGCTGACTGCCAGCAAAGCCGTGCAGCGGCGCGGCTTCGGCCCGCTCGTGCCCGGAGCGCATCACGTGCCGTACGCTTACTGCTACCGCTGCCCCTACCACCGCCAAGCTGAGACCTGCGCGGTCGAGTGCGTCGGGGCCATCGAAGGGCTCCTGCGCACGGCGCTTCCTCCCGAGGAGGTGGCCGGCATCGTCTTCGAGCCCATCCAGGGCGAGGGTGGCTACGTGGTGCCGCCGCAGAAGTTCTTCGACGAGCTCGAGCGCGTAGCGCGGGCGCACGGCCTTCTGCTCATCGCCGACGAGGTGCAGTCGGGCATGGGGCGCACCGGCAAGATGTGGGCCTCGGAGCATTTCCACCTGGCGCCGGACATCCTGACGGTGGCCAAGGGCATCGCCAGCGGGTTGCCCCTGAGCGCCACGTTGGCGCGTGCGGACTTGATGAGCTGGAAGCCCGGGGCGCATGCCTCGACCTTCGGCGGCAATCCGGTTTCAGTGGCCGCCGCGCTGGTGACCCTGGAGCTGCTCGAGGCGGAACTGCTCGAGAACGCGGCGCGCCTGGGCGCGCACCTGATCGCGCGCCTGCGCGAGTGGCCCGCGCGTTTCCCCTGCGTGGGCGACGTGCGTGGGCTGGGGCTGATGATCGGCGTCGAGCTGGTCCGCAATCGCCAAACCCGCGCCAAGGCGCCGGAGCTGCGCGACCGCCTGGTTCAGATGGCCTTCGAGCACGGCCTGCTCATCCTGGGGGCGGGGGAGAACACCGTGCGGCTGAGCCCCCCGCTCACCATTACCCGCGACCAGGCCAACTTCGCGCTGGAGACGCTGGAGGGCTGCCTCGGCGCCATCGGCGAGGCCTGACCCCGTAGTATAATCGCTTGCTTCGCGGGGAGCCTCGGGGCGAAGCGTAGCGCATGCGTATCCTGGACGTCGGTTGCGGAGTGAACAAGTACCCGGACGCCATCGGCATCGATCGCCATGCGGCCAGCCGCGCCGACGTGCTGTGCGACCTGGACCATCTGCCGTACCCGTTTGCCGACGGCAGCTTCGAGCGGATCCGGGCGGTGCACGTCCTCGAGCACGTCGCGGACTTCATCCGCACCATGGAGGAGTTTCACCGCCTGCTCAAGGCCGGCGGGCGGGTTTGGATCGTCACGCCGCACTTCAGCGATTACAGCTCTTTCTGCGACCCCACGCACCGGCGGCACTTGAGCAGCTTCTCGTTTCGCTATTTCGGCGAGGCGCACGGCGGGTTCGGCTACTACTCGGCAGCCAAGTTCCGGGAGATTTTCGTGCGCGTGCGCCTACTTGCGTTATGGAGATGGCTGGAGTTCCCGGTGAATCGCAGCCGGCGGTTTCGCCGCTTCTGGGAGCACTACCTGTGCTTCGTGGCGCGGGGCAAAGTGATTGAGATCGAGCTGGAGAAGGTTTAGATGCTGGGCTGGCTGCTGAGGCTGGCGGATGGGGCGCGGCACGGCGCCCGCCGGAAGCGCTGGCCCGCCGGGCAGGCCGCGGGCCGGCGGGGCGAGGACCTGGCGCACCGCTACCTCGAGCGCCAGGGCCTCGTGGTGGTGGCGCGCAATCACCGGCCGCCCTCGGGGCACGGCGAGATTGACCTGGTGGCCTGGGACCGCGACACGCTGGTCTTCGTGGAAGTCAAATCGCGCTCGAGCGACGACTGCGGCGCCCCGGACCGCAACCTGGACCGCGAAAAGGAATGGGCGCTGGTGAGCGCCGCCCGGCATTACGCCCGGCAAGCGGGCATTCCCTGGGAGCGCGTGCGCTTCGATGTGGTCAGCGTGATGCTCACCGATCCGCCCAGCCTGTCCCACCGCCGGGATGCCATGCGGGTGGCGGCAAAGCTATAATGAACCCTTTTGCTGGTGGCACAGGCTTTTGGAGCTTGTGCTGAGTGGAGGAGTTCAGCGGTGCCTGAATTGCGTCGAGACCCGATCACGGGGCGGTGGGTGATCATTGCCACGGACCGGGCGCGCCGCCCGGCCGACTTCGCCCCGGAGCGGGTGGTCATCAAAGGCGCGGGCGTGTGCCCGTTTTGCCCGGGCAACGAAGCGCGCACGCCCCCCGAGGTGCTCGCCTACCGGCCCAGCGCCGGGCCGAACCAGCCCGGCTGGACCCTCCGGGTGGTCCCCAACAAGTTCCCCGCGCTGCGGGTGGAGGGGGATTTCGACCGCCAGGGCGACGGCATCTACGACCGCATGAACGGCATCGGCGCCCACGAGGTCATCATCGAGAGCCCCGAGCACTCCCTGACCATGAGCCAGTTGCCCGAGAAGCGGGTCGAGGATGTCTTTTGGGCCTTCCGCGACCGCATCCTGGACCTCAAGAAGGACCGGCGGCTGCGCTACATCCTGGTTTTCAAGAACCACGGCGAGACGGCCGGCGCCACGCTCGAGCACACCCACTCACAGTTGATCGCGCTGCCGGTGGTTCCCAAGCGCGTGGTCGAGGAGATGGAGGGCTCCCGGAAGTATTACGAACTGCGGGAGCGCTGCATCTACTGCGACATCCTGAGGCAGGAGATCGAGACAGGCGCCCGCGTGGTGCTGGACACGGAGCGATTCCTGGCCATCTGCCCGTACGCCGCGCGCTTCCCCTTCGAGGTGTGGATCGTGCCCCGCGTGCACCACTCGCACTTCGAGCAGGCCGACATCCCCACCATCGAGAACCTGGGCTGGCTGATGCGGGTGGTGCTGCGGAAGATCGACAAGGTGCTCGAGCATCCGCCCTACAACTTCAACCTGCATACCGCCCCGGTCCAGGAGCCGGAAACACCCCACTACCACTGGCACCTCGAGCTGATTCCGAAGCTCACGCGGGTGGCCGGTTTCGAGTGGGGTACGGGCTTCTACATCAACCCGACGCCGCCGGAAGAAGCGGCCAAGTTCCTGCGCGAAGCGGGCCTGGTGTAACGTTCAGCAGGTGGCGGGCCACCTGGCGGGGCGATTCGCTTTCCAGCCGGCAGTTCTGCCGCCCGGCGCATCCTTCGACGCTCACCTTGCCGCGGCGCTCCGAAACCCGGTAGGCCATCCGGGCGCCGCGCTCGGCCAGCAGCCGCTCGAGCGGCCAGTCGGAATTGGCCAGCATGTGGAGGCCGCCCTCGCGCCCGACCAGAACCGTGAACTCGGTGAGCGCTTGCCCGGAGGCGGAAACCGATTCCGCGGCTTCGAAGATGCGCTGGGCGTCGTCGAGGAACCGGTTCATACTGCTCTTATCGAACCGGGCCCGCGACCCTTGAGCCGCCGGTTTCTCACCGCCGAGGCGCAGAGACCGCAGAGGAAAACCCTAAGGAAGCCTCGGTGTCCTCTGCGTCTCTGCGGTGAAACCCCCGCTAGAACAGCCGCTCCTGCTTCTTCAGCGTCCCGAAGGAGCCGATGTTGGCGATGTTGAAGGCCACCCGGAACTGGTTCTCGTGGCGGGTGCCGAAGCTGAAGCGGCGGTACTGGACGCTCCAGCCGCAGCAGTCGGTGTTGTAGGTCACCTGGGTGGTGGCGAACTGCATCTGGTTGGTGCGGAAGTCGTAGATGGCGCTGAAGGCGGCGTTCCAGCCGCGGCGGTGGTCCTGGCCGATGCCCACCAGCCCGCGGAACTGGTTGGCGGGGGGCGAAAGCGTGGTGGCGCTGCGCACCGTGTTGTGGCCCACTGAGACAAAGTACTTGGTAAAGCGGGCGTCGGCGGTCAGGCCGCTGTTGACCAGCTTCTGGCGCAGCGGGTCGTAGTCGGCCCGCCACTCCAGGCCGAAACCGGGCCGGGGATTGAGCCGCAGTGCGGAGACCACCGGGGAGTAGCGCCGGGGCCGGTCCAGGAAGGCGTAACCGGTCAGGTCGATCGAGCTGGCCAGCACGTTGCGCCGGCCTTCCACCACCGCGCCCCCGAAGTCCTCGTTGAAGTAGCGGCGTTGCCAGAGTCCCCAGCTCAGCAGCTCGTAGGGCTGCCCGTAGCGCTTGGCGTAGATCCGGTTGGTGAGCGAGAACTCGGCCTCGGTGGTGTTGGCCACCAGCTCGGTGTCGTCGAAGCGGATGATGCGGTCGAAGTCGGCGACGCCGCTGACGTGCCGGAAGGAAGCCCGCGGCTCGATGACGTGCTTGAGGCTTCCGCCCAGCCAGCCGGGGGCCTTGAACACCCGGGCCAGCGAAGGGGGTTCGAGGGCCAGCGCGAACTCCCGCGTGAAGCGGTGGAGGTTGTCCCCCACGATGCGGTCCCCGTCCCGGCTTTCTCCGTACCGGGTGTGGCGCACCGCGAAGCTGGGAATGAGGCTCACGCTTTTCCACCGCAACGCGGTCATGATGCGCGGCTGGAGGTCCGTGCGCTCGAGGAACTGCCGGGTCTGGAAGAGCAGTTGTTTGCGGCGCATCAGCCCGGCGCTGGACTCCAGCGACACCCACACTGGCAGCCCGCGCCGCCACACCTGGCGCTCGCGGCTGGTGAACTCGACGTGCGGCAGCTTGCGGATCACCACCGCGTCGTTGGGCTGCGTGCTGTGGAAGTTCTCGTGGCGCTGGAAGACCACGTTTAACCCGTAGCCCGACCAGTTGCGGGTCACGTAGCCGATCGAGTGCACCTCCGAGAGGATGGCTTCGTTGAAGGACTCGGTGAAGGCCTGGCGGAACTTCAGGGAGCTCAGGTAGTTGATCTCGCTGCGGGCCAGGAAGCCGTGCCCCAACTCCGAGCGCGCCGAGATCGAGGCCAGCACGCCGCCCTCTTTGCGGCGCTCGCCGCTGTCGAGCTTCAGGCCCCGGTCGTTGACCCCGAAGAGGAACCCGCTGAAGTCCGTCCCCTCGCGGGGTTTGCCGCGCACGTCCAGGTGGTGGGCCACGCCGCGCTGGGTGAAGTACTGGGCGCGGTAGGTGGCGTCGTAGCTGCGGCTGATGGCCCAGTAGTAGCCGCCGCCCACCATCTTGCCGCGCCGCGAGCTGTTGCCGATGTTGGGCGACAGCAGCCCGCTCTTCCGGGGCATCCGTTCCAGCGGCTTGTAGTAGAGCGGGGCGTAGAACAGCGGCACCTTTCTCAGGCGGAACACCGCATGGTAGGCCAGGGCGCGCTGCCCCGGAATCACGTCGAAGCGGGGCCCCGTGAGCACCCACCAGGGCTGGGGCAGCTTGCAGTTGGTGATGAAGCCGTCGTGCAGAACGTAGCGGTCCTTCACCCGCTCGGCCCAGCGGCCCTCGAAGTGGAACGGGTTCGAGGAGTGCAGCACCCCGGGCCGCGCCTCGATGCGCACGGGGGCCGAGCCGCGCACCTCGTAAAACTTGCCCGACTCGGTGCGGACGTTGTACTCGGCGCGGTCCGCCCACAGTTCTTCACCCTCCGCGAAGTGCTTCAGGTAAACGTGGCCCCGGGCTTCGGCCGCGCCCGTCTGCTCGTGGTAGTCGATCTCGTCGGCGCGCAGCAGGGCCTCGGCGGTCTCCATCTCGGACCCCCCGCGCATCCGCAACCAGGGGCCCTCCTTGGCCTGGGTCTGGGAGCGGACTTCGACTTCCCCCGGCGGAATGGCGTTAGGCCGGGGCGCCCGCGCTTGCCCGCCCAGCGCCGCCGCGGCGGCCAGAACCAGCGAAAAAGCGTGACAAAATCGCCCAGTTATGTTACTTAGAACAGGAGAGCAGGTGCCGGGCAAAGGGATCTCCGGGGCTCAACCGACCATGCTAGCATGCCGGCTGTGACCTCCAGAGTTCTCCCGGGCCGCTGACAGGATCGACCGGCCATGCGCTGTCAGAATTGCGGGTCCTGGGCCGCCGAAGACGAGCAGCACTGCGCGCTGTGCGGGCTGCCTCCGGCCGGCCAGGCCGCGCCGCGGCCCCGCCGCGCGTCCAGGCATCCCCAGCCTGCCCCGGCCGCCGAGCCGCCGGGCAATCCTCCGCCGTCGAGATCGCCGACCGCGCGGAGGCGGCAGGCGGGCGCTGCACGTCAGGCGCCGCCGCCCGGCAAGGTGATCCCCTTCGAGTCGATCGCCCCGGCCCGTGCGCCCGCCCCTCTCGCGGCCAGTGAGCGCCCACAGCGCAAGCCGCAGGCGAGCCGCGGCGGGCGCCCCGGCGGGCCGCCCCGACCGCCTCAGACCAGCCAGGCCAGTCTGCCGTTTCCGCCGCCCCCGGTGCCGCCGGCCCCCACCGTCTGGCGCGAGGCGAGCGTGGCGCCGGTGGGCGTCCGTTGCGCGGCCGCGGGTGTGGACCTCGCGCTGAGCCTGGTGGGGCTGGCCGCCTTCCTGGCGGCGTTCCGCCTGATGGGCGGTAGGCTCGGGCTGGTGACGACGGCGGTTCCCGCCTGGGGTGTGGTGGCCGTCACGCTGGCGCTGTTCTACCGCATCTTCTGGTGCGCGCTGGGGCGCGACACCGCGGGCATGCGCTACTTCGGCTTGCGGCTGCTGAATTTCGACGGCTACGAGCCGGAGTCCGGGCAACGCACCGCGCGCCTGGTGGCTGCCTGCCTAAGCGTCATGGCCGGCGGCCTGGGCCTGCTCTGGGCGCTGGTGGACGAAGAAAAGCTCACCTGGCACGACCACATCTCGAAGACCTTCCCCACCCTGGACAACGGCCCGCCCGGCGACTTCCGCCGCGGCTAGCGGGCCGTCGTGTCCAGATCGGCCCGCGCGGGTACCGGTTCACCCTGGGTGAGCGCTTGGCGTCCTTTGGCCTGGGCCTGCTCTGGGCCCTGGTGGACGAAGAAAAGCTCCACCTGGCACGACCACATCCCGAAGACCTTCCCCACCGTGTACGAGGGGCGGCCGGGCGGACGGTAAGCGCCGCCGCCTGCCTCTCCGTGTGGTCCCATGGGCATGAGGGGGCTGCTCGCCCCGGGGCAGCCAGTGCGATGGCAACGAAAACCCGGCCCATACCGTCACGATCACGAGGGGCTTCTGGATGGGCCAGACCGAGGTCACGCTGGGAGCGTACCGGCGTTACGCCGGCTCAACCGCAAGATCGATGCCGCCCGCGCCGGGCTTCCAACAAGATGACAGCCACCCGGTAGTCAACGTGAGCTGGCATGACGCGGTCGCATATTGCGAGTGGGCGGGCGGGAGGCTGCCTACCGAGGCCGAGTGGGAATACGCGGCCCGCGCGGGAACGACCGGCCCTTACTACGGCGAGATGGACGCCATTGCCTGGTATACGTCCAACATCGGCGGGGGAACGTACCGGGTGGCCAGGAAACAGCCGAACGCCTGGCGGCTTTACGACATGCTGGGCAACGCCTGGGAGTGGGTGGCGGACTGGTACGGCGAGAACTACTGCGCGGCTTCTGCGAGTCGTGACCCGGGCGGCCCGCCTAGCGGGGAGGATCGCGTAGTGCGGGGCGGTTCCTGGGACGTCAATCCGGCGGCCCTACGGGCCTCGTACCGCGTCTGGCGCCAACCTGGTTTCAGGTTCAACCTCCTAGGGTTTCGTTGCGCGCGGGAGGTGGAGCGGCGGCGCGGAAGCGCGGCTGCGGCCGGAGCCCCGGCGATCACGGAGGCGTTCGTTGGCGGTAAGACCGGCGGGCGGATGGCCGTAGGCTCGAGCTCTCGGCGGGTATGAGCTTCTAGTGGCCTGCCCCGGCATGGGGCCAGCCTCAGATGGCCGGATGTCGAAACGCCGGGGGCCGGGCTGAAGCCCGGCGCCGGGGATGGTCTATGATGGAGGCAGGTGGCGCGATGAGGGAAGGCGAGTTGAAGGGGTTCAGGGAGTACCGCTGGATCGTGGCGGACCCGCGGTTGTTGGGGGGCAAACTGGCCGTGCGCGGGACTAGGTTCTCCGTTTCCTTCATCCTCTCGTGCCTGGCCGAGGGCATGACGGTCGAGGAGATCGAGGAGACCTACGGCGCGTTTCCGCGGGAGGCGCTGGCGGAGATGATGAAGGCAGCCTCGGAGGTCCTGGACACGGCCGATGTGGCTGCTTGACGTGAACGTGCCGCGGAAGCTGGCAGAGGTGCTGGGTGCGGCGGGTGTCAAGGCGCACACTTATGGAGAGGTTCCGGCGGGCATGGGGACAGAGCCCGATCCGGCCCATCCCGGGAGCTGTGGTGCGCTGGCCGGGCCAGTGAGCCCGGGCGTGGAAGTGGAAAGTGAGGCCGGGCTGAAGCCCAGCGCGGGTTGAGAACCCGCCCCACGGGCAGGGGCGCCGCTGACCCGCACTGCACGCCTCCGTGTGGTCCAATGGGCATGAGGGGGCTGCTCGCAGGGTCTATGGCCTTCAACGTTCACTTTGACGACACCAACCTGATGGCCCGCATGGTGGGCGAAGCCGGCCTCACGCACGCTGATATCGAGCCGGAGTACGAAAGAGCCAAGGCGGCTGTGTCCGGATTTCGCGCGATCTTCCAGGAAGGGCGCAAGGCCGGGTTCCCGCGGCTGCCGTTCGAGGATCCCGGCGAGATCCTACGGTGGGCCGCGGAGCTCAAGGGGTCCTACGACACCGTCTGCCTGCTGGGCATCGGAGGCAGCGCGCTGGGGACCTGGGCGCTGGACTGCGCCATCCACGGGCCGCACCCGGTGCAGAAGGCTTACTCGACGGAGCATCCGCGCCTGATCGTGCTCGACAACGTGGACCCGTCATTTGTCGGCGCGGCCCTGGAGGCGATGGACCCGCACAAGACGGTCGCAGTGGTGGTGACCAAGGCCGGGACTACGGCCGAGACCCTGGCCGCGTTCCTCATCGTGCGGGAGTGGCTGGGGCGCGAGGCAGCGCGCCGGGTCGCCGCCATCACCACCGAAGGCAAGGGCGATCTGGACGCGCTGGCGCGGCGCGAGGGCTACCGCCTGTTCTCGATCCCCGCCGACGTCGGCGGACGCTTCAGCGTGCTGTCCGCCGTGGGGCTGGCGCCGGCCGCGCTGATCGGCATCGACGTGCCCAGTCTGCTCGAAGGCGCCGCCGCTATCACCCGGCTGTGCTGGGAGCCTGACCTCGATCGCAACCCGGCTCTGCGCGCCGCCCTCCTTCACTGGCTGCTCCTGGAGCGAAAGAAGAAGACCATCCACGTGGTCTTCCCCTATTCCAACCGCCTGTGGGGGACGGCCTTCTGGTTCCGGCAACTGTGGGCCGAGTCGCTGGGCAAGAAAGTCAACCGCGCCGGGGAGACCGTTCATGCGGGCCAGACGCCGGTGGCGGCGCTGGGCGTCACCGATCAGCATTCCCAGCTCCAGCTTTACATCGAGGGTCCCAAGGATAAGGTGTTCACCTTCTGGGCGGTCCGCAACTTCCCCGATCCCGGTCCCATCCCGGACACCCGACTGGGTTCAGAGGCGTTCGACTACCTGGCAGGCAAGAGCCTGGCCCAGTTGCTGGAGGTGGAGCGGCGCTCGACCGAGGCGGCGCTGGTCGAGGCCGCGCAGCCCAACTGTACCTTTACCTTGGACCGGCTCGATGAGGAGCACCTGGGCGCTTTCCTGCAACTGATGGAATTCCAGACGGCCTTCATGGGCGAGCTCATGAACATCGACGCCTTTGCCCAGGAAGGCGTTGAGTTGGGCAAGAGGTTCACCTACGGCCTGATGGGCCGGCCGGGATCCGAGTCCTACCGGGAGCGGTACGAGCGGTACGAGAAGCGGCGGCAATAACTGGCGACTGGGGACGGTCTGGCCTGTCCCTCGGTGGACAGGCCAGACTGTCCCCGCTGCGCGATATGGCGCAGTGCCGGAAGCCCAGCGCAGTGGGACTGGTGACATGGGGCTATATCACCCAGGAATGACCCTCCGGGGACATCGTAACTCGTTCATTTTACTTGCCTCTGGTTTGGCATCCGGTATGCTCCGCAAGACGGTGAGACGAGGGCCGGCCGGAGGCGGGTCATCTCGCTCATCGCCCGGGTACCCGTAATGGATCCGAATCAGGTTGCTGCCCCTACGCTGGCTGTGATCGAGCTGTCCGGCCTGGCGCAGTTGATCGGCGCGCTCCAGCGCCGGGGCTATGAGGTCATAGGTCCCGCCGTCCGCGACGGCGCCGTGGTCTGGGATGTGATCGAGAGGCTGGAGGACCTGCCGGCCGGTTGGGGCGACGAGCAGGAGGCGGGCCGCTACCGGCTGAAGCCGCGCGGCGACGGCGCCCGGTTTGGCTACGCCTCGACGCCGCAGGGCTGGAAGCGGTTCCTGCATCCGCCGGAGGTGCGGCTGTGCCAACTCGAGAAGGAGGGGTCTTCCTTCCGGGTGGTGGAGGGGCCGCCGCCGGCGGCGCGGCGGGCGCTGCTGGGCGTACGGGCCTGCGACGTGGCGGCCATCGCCAGCCAGGACCGCGTGTTGATCGAGGACCGCTACCCGGATGCGGTCTACGCCGAGCGACGCCGGGAGGCGTTCATCGTGGCCGTGAACTGCACGCAGGCTTCCGGGACCTGCTTCTGCACCTCGATGGGGACGGGTCCCCGGGCCCGCGGCGGATTCGATCTGGCCTTGACGGAGTTGCTCGAACCCGCGGGGCACATCTTTCTGGTGAGGACGGGCAGCGAGCGGGGCGCCGAGGTGCTGGCGGAGGTGGACCATCGGGAGGCGCAGCCGGAGGAAGTGCTGCGGGCCGAGGCCGCCATCGAGAACGCCTGCCGCCAGATCTGGCGGCGCCTGGATACCAGCGACCTGCGCCGGCTGCTGCTGGGCAACCTCGAGCATCAGGAGTGGGAGCAGGTGGCGGCGCGCTGCCTGAGCTGCGGCAACTGCACCATGGTCTGCCCGACCTGCTTCTGCACCACCATCGAGGACTGGACCGGCGTGGCGGGCGCGCGCGCGGAGCGGCGCCGCCAGTGGGACTCCTGTTTCACGGAGGGTTTTTCTTACATCCACGGCGGCAGCGTGCGGCTGTCGGTGAAGGCGCGCTACCGGCAGTGGCTGACCCACAAGCTGGCCTCCTGGGTGGATCAGTTCGGCGCGTTCGGGTGCGTGGGATGCGGGCGCTGCATCACCTGGTGCCCGGCGGGGATCGACATCACGGAAGAGGTCGCCGCCATCCGCGGCGAGTAGAAGTAAGGTGCGAGGATAGCCGAGCGATGGACACGAAGGCTTTGTACGACGTTTTGCGGCAGCACCCCTTCCTGGAGGGGTTCAAGCCGCCCCACATCCAGAAGATGGCGGAAATGGCGCACGAAGTGCACTTCGCGCGGGATCAGACCATCTTCCGGGAAGGGGACGAGTGCGGGATCTTCTACCTGATCCTGGAGGGCAAGGTGGCCCTGGAGGTGTCGGCGCCGGGCCGCATCATGCGGATCTCGACGCAGGGCGCGGGCGACGAGCTGGGCTGGTCCTCGCTGCTGATGGAGGAAAGCAAGCACTTCCAGGCGCGGACGCTCGAGCCGGTGCGGGCGCTGGCCTTCGACGCCATCCGCCTGCGGCAGACCTGCGAGCAGGACCACGGGTTCGGCTACCTGCTGATGCGGCAGCTCCTGGTGGTGGTGTCGCAGCGGCTCCAGGCCACCCGCCTCCAGTTACTGGACCTTTACGCGCCGCGCGGGGTCAAGCTGATATGAGCGCTGCCGGGTGCCCGATGACGCCCGCTCCGGCGCGGGTGGCGAAGGTGGACAAGGAGACCCACGACACCTTCACCCTGGCGCTGGAGCCGGCCGACGGCCAGCCGCTGGCGGGCTTCGCTCCGGGGCAGTTCAGCATGCTGTACGTCTACGGGGTGGGCGAGCTGCCCATCTCGATCAGCGGGGACCCGCACGAGCCGGGGCGGCTGGTCTACACCGTGCGGTCGGTGGGTCGGGCCACCCATGCCCTGGTCAACCGGCAGCCGGGCGAGGTAGTGGGCGTGCGGGGGCCCTTCGGACGGCCCTGGCCGCTGGAGGCGGCCCGCGGCAAGGACGTGCTGATCGTGGCCGGGGGCATCGGGCTGGCGCCGCTGAGGTCCGCCATCTACGACATCCTGCGCCACCGCGACGATTACGTGCGGCTGATCGTGCTCTACGGCGCGCGCAGCCCCAAGGACCTGCTCTACCGCAAGCAACTGGCCGGCTGGGCCCGCCTGCCTGATACCCAGGTGCTGGCCACCGTGGATTACGGCGGCACGAGCTGGCGCGGCCACGTGGGTGTGGTGACCACGCTGTTCCGCCAACTGCGGCTGCATCCGGCCGAAACCGTGGCCCTGGTGTGCGGGCCCGAGATCATGATGCGCTTCGTGGTCCGGCAACTCGAGGCGCGGGGCGTGCCGGAGTCGGAGATCTACCTGTCGATGGAGCGCAACATGAAATGCGCCGTGGGTTCCTGCGGGCGCTGCCAGCTCGGGCCCTATTTCGTGTGCAAGGACGGCCCGGTGTTCTCCTGGGCCGAGATGCGCGCCTGGATGGACAAACATGAGCTCTGAGAGCCCGGCCAAGCCCCGCATGGCGGTCTTCAAGTTCGCTTCCTGCGACGGCTGCCAGTTGAGCCTGCTGGACGCCGAGGACGAACTGCTGGCGGTGGCCGGGGCGGTCGAGATTGCCTACTTCCCGGAAGCCTCCCGGAAGATGCTCAAGGGGCCGTACGACATCGGGCTGGTCGAGGGATCCATCACCACGCACCACGACGCCGAGCGCATCCAGCAGGTGCGGCGGCAGTGCCGGGTGCTGATCAGCATCGGAGTGTGCGCCACCGCGGGCGGCATCCAGGCCCTGCGCAACTGGCAGGACGTGGACGAGTTCGTGCGCGTCGTGTACGCCAACCCGAACTTCATCCGGACCCTGAAGCTCTCGACTCCGGTGGCCGAGCACGTAGAGGTGGACTTCGAGCTGCGCGGCTGCCCCATCAACAAGCACCAGTTGATCGAGCTGCTGGCGGCCTACCTCACCGGGCGCAAGCCCAACATCCCCACTTACAGCGTGTGCCTGGAGTGCAAGCGGCGGGACACGGTGTGCGTGGCGGTGGCGCGCGGGGAGGCCTGCATGGGGCCGGTCACGCAGGCGGGCTGCGGGGCGCTGTGTCCCGCCTACGGCCGCGGCTGCTACGGCTGCTTCGGGCCCATGGAGAGCGCCAACGCCGCCGCGCTGGCCGAGCAGTTCCGGCGCCTGGGGCGCACCGACGACCAGATCCTGCGCGCCTTCCGCAGCTTCAGCGCCTGGGCCTGGCAGTTCCGCCAGGCCAGCGAGAGGGCGGAGCACGCATGAAAACCGGGACAGTACACTCAATCACCATTTCGGCCTCCACTGCGGCCGACCACGCATGACAAGGGAGATTCCATGAAAAAGCTCAAGCATGTGGAGGGCGATTCCGCCCACGACATCATCCGTCCCCGAGAGCACCCCCTGGATGCTTTCTTTGAACCTGAATCGGTGGCCCTGATCGGGGCCACGGAAAACCCCGGCAGCGTCGGCCGCACCGTGCTTTGGAACCTGATGTCCAGCCCCTTCGGCGGCACGGTCTTTCCGGTGAACCCCAAGCGCGCCGGCGTGCTGGGCATCAAGGCCTATCCCAACATCGGCGCGGTGCCGGAGAAAGTGGACCTGGCCGTACTGACCACGCCCGCGCCCAGCATCCCCGGCATCATCCGCGAGTGCGTGGATGCCGGGGTGAAGGCCGCGGTGGTGATCTCGGCGGGCTTCAAGGAAGTCGGCGCGCCGGGCGCCGAGCTGGAGCGCCGGGTGGTGGAAGAGGCCCAGCGCGGCCACCTGCGCGTCATCGGCCCCAACTGCCTGGGGGTGATGAGCCCGCTCACCGGGTTGAACGCCACCTTCGCCCGCTCGATGGCCCTGCCCGGCAACGTGGGCTTCATCAGCCAGAGCGGTGCGCTGTGCACGGCGGTGCTGGACTGGAGCCTGCGTGAGCAGGTGGGCTTCAGCGCGTTCATCTCCATCGGCTCGATGTCGGACGTGGGCTGGGGCGACCTGATCGACTACCTGGGCCAGGACGCGCGCACGCGCAGCATCCTGATCTACATGGAAACCATCGGCGACGCCCGCGCGTTCCTGAGCGCGGCGCGCGAGGTGGCCCTCACCAAGCCCATCATCGTGATCAAGCCGGGGCGCACGGAAGCCGCGGCCAAGGCGGCGGCCTCGCATACCGGCTCGCTGACCGGCAGCGACGAGGTGTTGGACGCCGCCTTCCGCCGCTGCGGCGTGCTGCGGGTCAGCAACATCGCCGACCTGTTCCACATGGCCGAGGTGCTGGCCAAGCAGCCGCGCCCGGCCGGCCCGCGCATGACCATCGTGGCCAACGCCGGCGGTCCCGCCGTGCTGGCCACCGACGCCTTGGTCACCAGCGGCGCCGAGGTGACCGAGCTCTCCGCCGAAACCATGGAGGCGCTCAACCAGATCCTGCCCGCGGTCTGGAGCCACAACAACCCGGTGGACATCATCGGGGACGCCGGCCCGGACCGCTACGCCCAGGCGCTGGAGATTGTGGCCAAGGACCCTCACAGCGACGGCATGCTGGTGATCCTCACTCCGCAGGCCATGACCGATCCCACCAAGACCGCCGAGATGCTGCGGCCCTACGCGCACATCGAGGGCAAGCCCGTGCTGGCGAGCTGGATGGGCGGAACCGAGGTGGCCGCGGGCGAGGAGATCCTCAACCGCGCCGGCATCCCCACCTTCCCTTACCCGGACACCGCGGCGCGCGCCTTCGTCTACATGTGGCGCTTCTCCTACAACCTGCGCGGGCTCTATGAGACGCCCAGCGTGCCGACCGGCGAGCAGCACGAGGCCGATCGCGCCCGCGCCGAGAGCATCATCCAGACCGCGCGCCAGGCCGGCCGAACCATCCTCACCGAGTACGAGTCCAAGCAACTGCTGGCCACCTACGGCATCCCCGTGGCCGAGACCTACGTGGCCCGCAACGAAGAAGAAGCCGTTGATCTGGCCGGCAAGATCGGCTACCCGGTGGTGCTGAAGCTGTTCTCGGAGACCATTACGCACAAGACCGAGGTGGGCGGTGTTCAGTTGAACCTGCGGGACACCGACGCGGTGCGGGCTGCCCACCGGGCCATCGAGACTGCGGTGAGCCAGAAAGCCGGCCGGCAGCACTTCCAGGGCGTCACCGTGCAGCCCATGATCGGGCACTTCGGATATGAGCTGATCCTGGGCTCGAGCATCGATCCGCAGTTCGGCCCGGTGCTGTTGTTCGGCATGGGCGGCCAGTTGGTCGAGGTGTTCAAGGACCGGGCCCTGGCCCTGCCCCCGCTCAATTCCACCCTGGCCCGCCGCATGATGGAGCAGACCATGATCTACACGGCGCTCCAGGGCGTCCGCGGCCGCCAGCCGGTGGATTTGGCGGCGCTCGAGCAGCTCATGGTGCGCTTCAGCCAGCTCGTGGTCGAGCAGCCCTGGATCAAGGAGATCGACATCAACCCGCTGCTGGCTTCCGCGGAGCGCCTGATTGCGCTGGACGCGCGCGTGGTGGTGCACCCCTCCGAGGTCACTGCCGAGCAGTTGCCCAAGCTCGCCATCCGCCCCTACCCCACGCAGTACGTTTCGGCCTGGACGCTCAAGGACGGCACCCACGTGCTTGTCCGGCCCATCCGGCCCGAGGACGAGCCGATGCTGGTGCGCTTCCACGAGACCCTCTCCGCCCGCACCGTCTTCATGCGCTACTTGCACATCATCAAGCTCAGCCAGAGGGTGGCCCACGAGCGCCTCACCCGCATCTGCTTCATCGACTTCGACCGCGAGATGGCGCTGGTGGTCGAGCACAAGGATCCCGAAAACGGCGAGCCCCAGATCATCGCCGTCGGCCGCCTGAAGAAGGTCCACGCCACCCGCGACGCCGAGTTCGCCATTCTGATCACCGACGAGTTCCAGGCCCGCGGCCTGGGCAGCGAGCTGCTGCGGCGGCTGATCGAGATCGGCCGCGACGAGCGCCTCCATCGCATCACCGCCGACATCCTGCCGGACAACCTGCCCATGCAGCGCGTCTGCGAGAACCTGGGCTTCCAGCTCAGCCGCTCGGTCGAGGACCCGGTGGTCAGGGCGGAGCTGGTCCTGGAGGCGTAGGAGGAAGCGCGTGAGCGACGGGGCGGCCAAGAAAAGCAGCCGGACCATCAAGGTGGACTACCTGGCCCGCGTGGAGGGCGAGAGCGCGCTGCGCGTGCGCCTGCGCGGCGACCGGGTCGAGGACGTCAAGCTGGAGATCTTCGAGCCGCCCCGCCTGTTCGAGGCTTTCCTGCGCGGCCGGCACTTCAGCGAAGCGCCGGACATCACGGCGCGCATCTGCGGCATCTGCCCCATCGCCTACCAGATGAGCGCCGTGCACGCCCTCGAGCGGGCGCTGGGGATCGTCATCGACCCGGCGGTGCGGGCCCTGCGCCGGCTGTTCTACTGCGGCGAGTGGATCGAGAGCCACGCCCTGCACGTCTTCCTGCTCCACGCCCCGGATTTCCTGGGCTGCCAGGATGCCTTCGAGATGGCCCGGGACCACCGCGCGGTGGTCGAGCAGGGCCTCCGCATCAAGAAGATCGGCAACCACCTGGTCACCGTGATGGGCGGACGCGAGATCCATCCTATCTCGGCCGCGGTGGGCGGTTTCTATCGCGTCCCCGGCCCACGGGAACTCACGGCGCTGGTCGAGGACCTGAAATGGGCGCGGGACGCCTCGATCGAAGCCGCGCGCCTGGTGGCCGGCTTCGAGTTCCCGGACTTCGAGCAGGACTACGAGTTCGTGGCCCTCTCGCACCCGGACGAGTACCCCATCAACGAGGGCCGCCTGGTCTCGAACCTGGGCCTGGACATCGACGCCGGGGAGTTCGAGGACCACTTCATTGAGCGGCACGTCAAGCACTCGAACGCGCTGCAAGCGCAGCTCCGGCGGCGGGGTTCCTACCTGGTGGGCCCGCTGGCGCGGTTCAACCTGAACTTCCAGAAGCTCCCGCAGGTGGCGCGGCAGGCGGCCGAGGACTGCGGCTTGGCCCTTCCCTGCCGCAATCCGTTCCGGAGCATCTTGGTGCGGCTGATCGAGATCGTCTTCGCCTGCGACGAGGCGCTGCGGATCATCGAGGCCTACGAGCCGCCTTCCGCCCCCCTGATCGAGGCGGCCCCGCGCGCGGGCGCTGGCGTGGCCGTCACCGAGGCCCCACGCGGCATTCTCTATCACCGCTACGAGATCGATCAGAAGGGTCTCATCCAGGCGGCCAAGATCATTCCTCCGACTTCGCAGAACCAGAAGCGCATCGAAGAAGATCTCTGGCGCCTGGTGCCGCAGTTCCTGGACCGCCCGCAGGAGGAGGTGACCTGGCGCTGCGAGCAGGCCATCCGCAACTACGATCCGTGCATCTCCTGCTCCACGCATTTCCTGAAGCTGCACCTGGAGCGCGAGGAAGACCCGCCGTGGGGCGACCTCTCAGGCGGCGCCGGGCTTCAGCCCGGCCATGAGGCATGATTATCGGCATCGGCACCGAGACGGGCGGGGACGACGCGGCGGGCCTCGCGGTGGCGCGGCGCCTGCGGGAGTGGGGCGTCGAGGCGCTGGACTACAGCGGCGAGGTCCTGGGGCTGATGGACCTGTGGGAGGGCGCCGCCAGCGTGATCCTGGTGGACGCCATGCGCAGCGGGAAGCCGCCGGGCGCCATCGTGGTCCTGGATGCGGGCCACGCCCCGTTGGCCGGCGAGGAGTTCCCCATCTCGACGCACGGGCTGGGACTGTTCGAGACGCTGGCGCTGGCCGCAGAACTGGACCGGCTGCCGGCGCGCGTGGTAATCTACGGCCTCGAGGGCAGGAACTTCGAGCCGGGCGGCGACATGTCGCCCGAGGTGCTCGCGGCGGTCGAGGAGGCGGCGCGGCGCATCGCGCGGGAGGTGGCGGGATGCACGAATCCGGGCTGATCGAGGACCTGATCGGAAAGATCGAGTCCGTGGCCCGGGAGAACTCCGCGTGCCGGGTGGTGGCCGTGGAAGTCTCTATCGGCCCGCTGGCCGCCATCGAGGCGGACCACCTGCGCGAGCATTTCCTGCTGGCCTCCACGGGCACCCTGGCCGAGGGGGCGGAGCTGCGCTTCCGGGAGGCGGCGGATCCCGCGTCCCGCGATCCGCTGGGAGTTTTTCTGGAATCCGTGGAACTCGAAACCTGAATCTCGCGTAGGCTAACAGGAGGAGGAATAGATGAAGCGTGTCTGTGCGCTGTGGATGATGCTGTCGGCGTGCCTGGTGCTGGCCCAGGCCCCCAACCCCGCCGGCCACTGGGAGGGGAACGTCCAGTCTCCCGACGGCGAGGTCGCCATCGTGATGGACCTCGACAAGAACGACAAAGGCGAGTGGATCGGCGACCTGGACGCGCCGTCGCGCAACCTCAGCAACCTGCCGCTGGCCAATGTCTCGGTGAAGGGGAATGCGGTGACCTTCGAGTTGTCCGGCTTCCCTGCCAAGTTCGACGGCAAGCTCTCCGAGGATGGCGCGACCGTCTCCGGGACCATGCTGTTCCGCCAGGAGACGCCCATGCCCTTCACTCTGAAGAAGACCGGGCCGGCCAAGGTCACCCTGCCGCCCAAGAGCAGCCCGCTGACGAAGGAACTCGAGGGCCGCTGGGAGGGCACGCTCGAGGCCGGCGGGCAGTCGTTCCGGCTCGTGCTGAAGTTGGACCAGGCCGCCGACGGCACGGCCACCGGTGCCATCGACAGCGTGGACCAGGGCGCCAATGACCTGCGCCTGGCCGGCATTGTCATCGACGGATCATCCCTGCGCTTCCTGGTCCCTGTTGTCGGCGGCTTGTACGAGGGCAAGCAGAACCAGGAAGCCACCGAGATTGCCGGCCAGTGGAGCCAGGGCGGCAACACACTGCCGCTCACCTTCAAGCGCCCGGCCAAGCCCGCGGAAGAGAAGAAGTAGCCATACTGGCGCGGCCACGCTGCGCCATCTTGAAGTCGCGGCTGGGCTCGAGATACCGCAGCCGCTCGATCATCTCCTGGCGGGTGAAGGTCGAGTTGTACCACATCAGGTCGTGCCGCGGCAGCCCCGAACGGTGCGTCACCAGGTCGCGCGGCGTGATCCGGTCGGTGGCCACCGGGTCGTACAGCTTGAACCCCGGCAGGTAGTCGCGCACCGGCTTGTCCCAATCCAGCTTGCTCTCGTCATTCTCTCAGGTGCTTCCTCAGCCACTCCTGCACTTCCTGGTAGAAGAAGCGGCTGTCCTCGCCGTTGAGGATCCAGTGGTTGGCGTTCTCGAAGACCAGCAGGCGGCTGGGCACCCGCATGCGCTGGAGCACGCTCCAGTTCTCGAGGGCCTGATTGAGCGGCACGCGGTAGTCGCGCTCGCCGACGGTCACCAGGATGGGCGTGCGGAAGTTCTTGGCGTACCGGATGGGGTTCTGCTCCCGCCACACCGGCCCCTGCTCCCAGGGCGGCCCGCCGGCGCTCAGCTCGCGGTGGTAGATCATGTCGGAGGTGCCCCACTGCGACTCCAGGTTGACGAGCCCGGCGTGACTGATCAGGCACTTGTAGCGGGTGGTGGTGGCCTGGAGCCAGTTCGCCATATGCCCCCCGTAGCTGGCCCCGCCCGCGGCCTGGCGCGTCCCGTCGATGAACGGGAACCTCCGGATGGCTTCGTCCGCGGCTTCATTGATCTCCTCGCCCGGCCCCTTCAGCGGATCGCCCTGGATTTCCTGGGCGAACTTCTCGCCGAAGCCTGTCGAGCCGGTGTAGTTGGTGAGCAGGACTACGTAGCCGGGCGCGGCCAGCAGGTGGTAGTTCCAGCGCAGCACAAACTGGTCGCGCCACATGTTATGCGGCCCGCCGTGGATCAGAGCGAGCAGGGGGTACTGGTTGGTCTCGTCGAAGCCCGGCGGCAGGGCGATCATGTTGTGGATACGCTTCCCGCGCCGGCTGGTGAACCAGAAGTGCCGCAGCGGCTGCCAGTCGATCTGCGCCGCGGCCTCACGATTGAACTCCGTCAGGAACGTGTGCTTCCCGGTGACGGGGTTGACGCGGATGACCTCCGGCGGGTTGAGGGCGCTCTCCCAGTTGGCCACCGGCATCGCCGCGGGCGCCTTTTCCGCCGCGGCCAGGTTGGTGCACGCCCCGGTGGTCATATCCATGACTGTGCGCACCGGGCCGCCCGACGCGGGCAGCGCGAACAGTTTCTCGTGGCCCGCCTCCTCGGCCGTCAGGAAAACGGTCTTGCTGTCCGGGCTGAAGGCGAAGCCGTTCACCGAGCGATCCCAGGCTTCCGTGAACACCTGGGGCTGTCCCGGAGTGGGCCACTCCACCATCGCCAGCCGTTCGAGGTTGTAGATCTTGGCGGTATGCCGCTCGAAGAGGCAGTAGAGCGCGTGGCCATCGGGGCGGAAAACAGGCCGCGAGTATCTGCCGCGACCGGCGGTCAGTTGCCGCGGTTCACCGCCCGCGGGTGCGACCTGATAGAGGTGCGTGTCCACGGAATCGTAGGCCGCGGCGTTGCGGTTCGTGGTAGCCGCGAACAGCACCGACTGTCCGTCCGGCGCCCACACCGCATCCAGGTTGTCCGGCCCGCCCATGGGGCTGGGCCTTCCGCCGAAGCCCGGCTGAGCCACCAGCTTCGTCCCGCAGAGCAGGTCGCGCGCCTGGGCGCCTGGCTCGAGGCTCTGCACGAACAAGCGGGTCTGGGCGTCGTCCAGCCAGTGGTCCCAGTTTCGGATGGGGAAGCCGGTGTAGACGCGTGCCCGGTACTTGCGCGCCTTGCGCTCCGCCGCCTGCGGGTCCACGGCGCCGGTGAACAGCAGCGCTCCTCCGTCCGGGCGCCAGCGCGGCGCCGACGCGCCGCCCGCCAGCGACGTCACCCGCTGCGCCTCGCCCCCGGCCACCACGTCCAGCAGGTAGACCTGCGAGGCCTCGTCGCCTTCGCGGCGCGCGGTGAAGGCCAGGCGCCGGCTGTCGGGGCTCCAGGCCAGCCCGCTTTCGCCACCCTTGGTGAAGGTCAGCCGGCGGGGCTTGGCGCTGCCATCGGCGGGCACGATCCACAGGTCCGAAACCTGGTCCTTTTCGTCGTAGGCCGGCTCAACGACCGAGACGACCACCCACCTGCCGTCCGGGGTGGGCACGGGCGCCCCCACGCGTTTCATCAGCCACATGGCTTCGTGGGTGAGGGGAACCTTGGCGGCAGCGCCGGACAAAGCGGCCAGGAGGATCCACGCAGCTCGAAAGCTCATAGTGGGGATGATACCTCGCCGGCTGGGACCAGCGCGGGTTCGGGGCCGGTTTGGGTTGTTCTGCCAATTTTAATGTCCCGGGGGTGGAGGGGCCGCGCGGCGGGATTGGACCAGCTTCAGCTCGTGGCGCCCTGTAGAAGGCGCGGCGGGTGGAGCATTCGTACCGGAGGAGCTGGAGGAAAGTGTCGCCGGAGCAGCAGTTCCAGAAGACGCGTCCGAGCAGGCGGGTGACCCGTTGGAATCGGTGTTTGAGTGTACTGTCCCCGATTTCCCGATTTCCCCTCCGCGCCTCTGCGGTTGGAGCTCAGCCTTTCTTCGCTTCGGGCCGCGGGGGCCGCGGCTTGGGCAGCGGCTTGCGCGGCATCATCTCGGGCCGCGTGGCGGCGTTATAGACGAAGCTGGCGATGAGGGCCGAAGCCTGCATCAGGTCGCCGCGCTGGAGGCGGTCGTAGGTGTCCATGTTGGTGTGGTGCGTGCGCGTCATGTAGTCCAGCGGGTCCTGGATGAACTGGAAGCCCGGCAGTCCCACCTCGTCAAACGACAGGTGATCGGTGCCGCCGGTGTTGCGGATGGTGACCGTGGTGGCGCCCAGGTCCTTGAAGGGCTCGAGCCACGTCTGGAAGATGGGGCGCGCCATGTCGTTGCCCTGAAGGTGGACGCCGCGGATCTTGCCGCTGCCGTTGTCGAAGTTGAAGTAGCAGGACAGCAGGGCGTGGCCGCCGGTCACCTGCATGGTTTCCCGGTCGGCGAAATGCTCCTTGACGTAGCCGCGGGAGCCAAGGAAGCCCAGCTCTTCCCCGTCCCACAACCCCAGGCGCACCGTACGGTCCATCTTGAGGTTCAGCGTCTTCAAGATCCGCATGGTTTCCATCATGACCGCGCAGCCGGAGGCGTTATCGGTGGCGCCGGTGGCGGCGTGGTGCGAATCCAGGTGCGCGCCGATCATGACGATCTCGTCCTTCTTCTTGCCGCCGGGCAGGTTGGCGACGACGTTGACGCCCTCGACATCGTCGTAGAACTGCGCCTTGACATCGATCTCCAGCTTCACCGGGATCTTCTTCTCGACCAGCCGGGCGATGCGGTTGTAGTGCTCGGCCACCAGCATGATGGTGGGTGGCGGCAGCGGGTCCTTGGCCTCGCGCGAGCCCGCCGGGGAGGTGAAGATGGTGCCGTAGTTGCCGCGGAAGCCGGTCATCACCACCGCCAGCACGCCCTGGTCCTGGAGGAACTGGGTGAGCGCGGCGCGCAGCTTGCGGGAGTCCTCCGGCGAGCGGAACTGCGGCGTGGGCTGCCCCGGGCGCACGGGTCCCATCATGGCGAAGGGAGGCCTGAGCGCGCCCGGCTCGGGCGCCTGGGCCATCTCGGCCAGCTCGGCGTCAGTGTAGCGGCGGCTGTCGGAGGCCGTGGGCAGCGCCAGGTCGCGGGGCTGCTCACTGAAGACGATCTTGCCCTTGAGCTGCCCCTTGAACTTGGCGGCGTCCTCCATGCTGCGGAGGGGGGCCACCATAACCTCTCCGCTCACCGGGCCCTCCGTGCCCGGCGCCCAGGAGAGGGGCACGCCGAGAAGCGAAGTTTGCTGCGGTTCGAGCATGTGGGCGCTGAAGCGGCGGTACGACCAACTGCGCCCCAGCGTGCCCCACTTCTCCAGCTTGGCGTCGGCGAGGCCCCAGCTCTGGAGCGTCTTCACGACCCACTCGGCGGCGGCCCGGTAGTTGGGCGAGCCGGCCAGCAGAGGCCCGTGCACGTCGGTCAGATAGAAGGCGTGATCCATGACCTGGGAGTTCTGCAACGCCTCGGCCTTGATGCTATGGACGACTGCCAGGTCCACCCGTTCCTGGGCCACCAGGACCAGCGGCAGCAATACGACGAGCGCCAGCAGGCATGTTCTCTTCATAGGCGAATCCCCGAGCATATCAGATCTCTGCCGCGGCGGACTTCGATTGAAGCTTGCGGAAGTACTCGACGGTGAGGCGCAGTCCCTCTTCCAGTGGCACGCGGGGTTCCCAGCCCAGCACGCGCCGGGCCTTCGCGATATCCGGCTGGCGCTGCTTGGGGTCGTCCTCCGGGAGAGGACGAAACTCGATCGCCGCGGTGGAGCCGGTCAGCGTGCGGATGTGCTCGGCGAACTCCAGAATGCTCATCTCGCGCGGGTTGCCCAGGTTGACCGGGTAGCGCTCCTGGGAGAGCATGAGCCGGTAGAGGCCCTCGATCATATCGCTGACGTAGCAGAAGCTGCGGGTCTGCGAGCCGTCGCCGAAGACCGTCAGGGGCTGGCGGCGCAGGGCTTGGTCGAGGAAGGCCGGCACTACGCGCCCGTCGTTCAGCTTCATGCGCGGGCCGTAGGTGTTGAAGATCCGCGCGATCGAGGTGCGCAGCCCGTAGGTGCGGTGGTAGGCCATGGTCAGGGCCTCGGCGAAGCGCTTGCTCTCGTCGTAGCACGAGCGCAGGCCCACCGGGTTCACGTTGCCCCAGTACGTCTCGGTTTGCGGGTGCTCCAGCGGATCCCCGTAACACTCCGAGGTCGAGCTCAGCAGTAAGCGGGCGCCCGAGCGGCGCGCCAGCTCGAGCATCTGCCGCGTGCCCAGGGAGCCGGCTTCCAGCGTCTCGATGGGGTGTTCCAGGTAATCCTTCGGGCTGGCCGGCGAGGCCAGGTGGACGATGCCGTCCACGCCACCGTCGAGCTGGACGGGCTCGGTGACGTCGTGCCGCAGGAAACGGAAGTGCGGGTGGCCTTCCAACTGGGCCAGGTTGTCCAGCGAGCCGGTCAGCAGGTTGTCCAGGCCGATGACCGAGTGGCCTTCCTCGACCAGGCGGTCGCAGAGATGAGAGCCGATGAACCCGGCCGCTCCGGAGACGACTAAGCGCAAGACAGAAGCCTCCGCAGACATTCTATCCAATCTGCCGTGCTGCCTTCGGGGCGCGCGCTGCCCGGCCCGCTCTGCCCAGAACCTGCGCGCCGCCAGGAAACTGGCAAGACTGGTTGCTCCCGCCCGCCTTCACCGGGCGCGCCTGCCGCCCGGGGGCTTCTCCAGCAGCTCCACCAGGGTGACCCAGAAGACGCCCGCTTCCGAGTGGAAGGCCAGCCGGTCCACCGCGTTGCCCCCACAGATCCACAGCGAGTAGTCGCTGCCTTCCACCAGGGAGGGCATCGACAGGTGCACCCCGTGGGGCAGCACCGGCTTCAGATTGCCGGCGATCATGTTGGCCAGCTCCCCCATGGCGTCCCGGACGTCTTCGTCAACCCGGCCGGCAGGTTCGCTGGCCATCAGCCGCGCGGTGAACCGGAAGGCCTGCGGCGGCGTGCACTCGATCAGCACGGCGCCCGTCCAGGTACCCGCGTAGTGGACCGTCACACTGAGGAAGTCCTGCTGCGGAGGCCACTGGGCCTCGGTCGTGGTGATCTCCAGGCCTAGCATGGTCTGGAAAATGTCCTGCACGGTGCGCTCCATGTCCTGGCGGTGCGCGCCGGCTTGAAGAACCATGTGAGACTGCATAGGGCTCCTGTCAGTGGACTTGGTAGACGACCGTCTGTCCCACGGCCTTTCGTTCGAACCGCTCCTCCAGGTTGAAGACCGTCTCGGCCACGCCCAGAAACAGGTAGCCGCCGCTGAACAGCGTCTCGTAGAGGTTGGACAAGATCTTCTTCTTGGTCTCCACGTCGAAGTAGATCAGAACGTTCCGGCAGAAGATGAGGTCGAAGGGGCCGAACGCGCGCATGCTCTGGCGCAGGTCGAACCGCTCGAAGCGCACCATCTGGCGGATTTCGTCCTTAAGCTGCCACTCCAGGCCCTGCCGTGTGAAGTACCTCACCAGGCTGGTGGCAGGCAGTCCCCGGTTGACCTCGATCTGCAAGTACTTGCCGGTGCGGGCACGCTGCAAGACCGACTCGGCCAGGTCGGTGCCCAGGATGCGGAGATCCCAGCCGGCCAAGCCCATCTCCCGCAGCATCATAGCCAGGCTGTAGGCTTCCTGGCCGCTGGAGGCCGCGGCGGACCAGAAGCTCAGCCTGCGAACCTGCCGGCGATGCTCGAGCAGTCCGGGCAGGATGACTGTCCGCAGGGCCTCGTACTGCGCCAGATCCCGGAAGAAGTGGGTTTCATTGGTGGTCATCGCCTCCACGACTTCCCGCTTCAGCGGGTCGCCCCCGGTGGCTCTCAGCAGCGCGCACAGGTCGTTGATCGAGGTCAGTCCCGCTTTGCGCGCGACGGGCATCAAGCGGGCTTCCACCAAGTAGTGCTTGTCGCCCTCAAGGATGATTCCGGATTCGCGGTGGATGTACTCCTGCAACAGCGCGTAGCTCTCCGCGGTGACCGGAGAGGCTGCCGCACCCGCTGGCGAACCGTCCTGGACTCGAGTGCTCATAAGCCGCCGGTCTCAAATCTGGGTTAGGATTTCTCCCATCACGCTCTCCAGACCCACCACCGCATCTGCCAATCCCGCTTTGGCCACGGCGCCGGGCATCCCCCACACCACGCTGGAAGCCTCATCCTGGGCGATGACGTATGCCCCGCTGGCCTTCAGCGCTTCCGTCCCTAGCAGGCCATCCTGACCCATGCCGGTCAAGATCACGGCGATCGCAGAGCCCCCGTAGGTCTCCTGCACCGAGCGAAAAAGGACGTCCACCGAGGGCCGGCAGGAGTTCTCCGGGGGACCCTGGTCCACGGCCAGCATGACCCTTTGCCCGTTCTTCGCGAGGCGCATGTGATAGTTGCCGGGAGCAATGAGGATCTTGCCCGGCTCGACCGCGCTTCCCTGGGCGCCTTCTTCGACCCGCAGCCCGGTGAGCGTCTGGAGTCTTTCCGCCAGAAAGCGGGTGAACAGCGGGGGCATGTGCTGGACGATGAGCACGGGAAGGGGAAAGCCCGGGGGGAACTGCCGGATCAAGGCCGACAGGGCGGTGGGGCCCCCGGTGGACACGCCCACCGCAATGACCCGGGGTCGCCGCAAGGCGCCGAAGCGGGGCGCCGCCGGCTGAATCCTGGGCACGGCGGCGACGGGAGGAGCCGCCGCTGGCGGGCCGGGGATCTGGTCTGGAAACCAGAAGAACTGCTTGATCTTCGGGATCAGCTCGCTGCGCAGGGTGGCGATGGAGCGGTCCAGCGAGTCGACATTGGCGGCCTTGGTGACATAATCGTTGGCGCCCAGAGCCAGGGCATCCAGGGTAGCGGAGGCGCCCCGCGCAGTGACGGCGCTGAGCATGATCACGCAGAGGTCAGGAAAGTCCTGGCGGATGCGCCGCAGAGTCTCCAGGCCGTCCATCTCCGGCATCTCGATGTCCAGCGTGATCGCGTCGGGATTCACTTGAGGGATCTTGGCCAGTGCGATGGCGCCGTTGGCCGCGGCGCCGACGACCTCGAAGGTGGGATCCTCCTCTAGAGCGTGCGCGACCAAGCGGCGGATGACGACCGAATCATCTACCACCAGCACCCGGATCCGGCCACCGGGCCGGATGATCTTTCTGGTCGGCTTGACCACCCCCACACCGCCTCAGGGGATCACCCCAAGCAATCGCATCTTGTCGGCGATGATCTCCTCGGTAAACGGCTTCATCACATACTCGTTGGCGCCCGCTTCCAGCGCCGTGACCATCTGCTCGATTTCCGTTTCCGTGGTCACCATCATCAGGATGACCTGGGAGAAGCTAGGCTGCGTGCGCAGGTGCTTGATGAACTCCAGGCCGTTCATCTCGGGCATGTTCCAGTCCACCAGCATCAGGGACACCTGCGGATCCCGCTCCAGCTCCGCCAGGGCCTCTTTGCCGTGCCGGGCCTCAAGCACTTCGTAGCCCAGCTTCTCCAGCGTCCTCCGGAGAATCAGGCGGATGGCCCGGGAGTCGTCGATTACCATAGCCTTGGGCATGCGCTTCTCCGTTTCTCCTCCCCTTCTCCTGCGGGCGGCAGGCCCGCCGCTCGCAGCCCGGGAACCGGGCCAGGCTACAAGCGGCGGGCTACCGACCGTGAACCGGAACTACAGCTTGAACCTCGCCACCAGCGTTTGCATCTGAGCGGCCATCGCGCTGAGCGACTTGGCCGACGTCTGGGTATCCGCCGCGCCCCGGGTGGTGCTCTGCGCGGCGGTGGCCACGCCGGAGATGTTCTTGGCGATCTCGTT
>Ga0315289_10002319_pt1 | contig 29288 bp, 31 predicted proteins | sample YL17G11_40_MG_FD_203452 | JGI IMG/M metagenome (GOLD analysis project Ga0315289, IMG submission 203452) | Sediment microbial communities from Yellowstone Lake, YNP, Wyoming, USA - YL17G11_40 | ecosystem: Environmental > Aquatic > Freshwater > Lake > Sediment | place: USA: Wyoming | collected... | reverse complement strand
GTTGAAAAAATTAAACAATTCGTTTTAAATTCTGGTTGCAAAAAAATATCAGTTGAAGGTATTAAGATGGGAGATGGACTTGCTTTGGCTGATAGGTTAATATTAAGTCCAAAGATTTTTAAGTATAACTTAGGAAGATTTTTGTTTATACTATTCCACGAAACAGCTCACCAATATCAATTTAAAAAATATGGAGAAGAAAAGATGTTCTCAGTATATGTTGGAGATTTAGATATTTATACAGCTGCAAGTTTTATGAAAGAGGTTGAAATTGTTGCGGATGAATTTGCTACCAGAAAAATTAGAGAATTTATTAAATTAGGTTTTTTAGATTCAAAAGATGCAAATTTCAAAGGATTTTATAAAAATGTTTCCCTAGGAAGCTTGGCAACAACCATATTCAGCGTAAAAGATATGTTGAAAAAATCAAACATAACAGACCCATCCAAAATTAGTGAATTGTTTTATAATTGGATAAAATCCGATTTATAACAAAATAGTCTCCAATTATGTCTTTTTTGAAGATATTTAATTGTGAACTATGTACATTTCAGAATCATATAGAAATAAGCTTAAAAGGCTATCAGGAATCGTTTCTGAGGCTATTATTGGCGAACTCAACATCGAAGATGTAGAAATACCAAAACATTACATCAAAGATTCTTTAAATCCAGCGGTTTGGAATGGTCTTGAATTAAAACCTGAACTAAGGGAAAAGCTCCTAAAAATAGCGGATGAATATGTAAAATATTTAGATATCCCGGTTAAACCAGAAAGAATTTTGTTACTAGGAAGTATGGTTAATTATAATTGGAATGATTCCAGTGATTTTGACTTACACATTGTATATGATTTCAAAAAAGTATCTGAAGATGAGAAATTTGTAAAGAATTTTTTTGACACCAAGGGTTCAAATTGGAAAAGCAATCACAATATAACTCTAAAAGGATATGATGTAGAAACTTATGTTCAAGGTAAAGAAGAGGAAAATAAATCACCAGGAGTTTATGACTTAACTGAAAATAATTGGATTAGTGAACCCAAAAAAGAAAATGTAAAAATTGACAAAGAATCAATAAAAAAGAAAGCAGCTTCAATAGCCACAAGAATAGAACATCTTGAAAATATGGCAAAAACAGAATCTGATTTAGGTAAGGTTCACAAAGAAGCAAAAAGCATTAAGGATAAAATAAAGAAAATGAGACAAGCCGGACTGGATGAGTCTGGAGAATTTTCTGCTGAGAATTTAGCTTTCAAATATTTACGTAATAATGATTATTTGGAAAGATTAGGAAAAGTAGCATCAGAATCTTTTGATAAAAATTTATCAATGGATGAAAACAATATGAATGAAGCAGAACACGGTATTGACCCAAAGCATTTAAAGAAAGTTATTTTTAAAAGCAAGCGTAGACCAGGAATGATTATAACTGTAATTAAAACTCCAGATGGAAAAATAGTTGAAATTGATAATCAGGCTAACATAAGATTCCCTTATAATATTGGACAAACATTAGATATGGGCCATCAAACTTGGGCTTGCAATAATCATTTTCTAGTAAATGATAAAGATACTTGTCCGGAAGAGAAAGTTTTTGGAATAAGAAAAAGCGATATTCCACAAGGACATGAATTAAGATTAATGTTTCCGGGTAAATTTAGAAATGAATCAGAAATGAAAGAAGCAAAAGAATTAGACAATAAAGATAATGTGCCCTCAAGAGAAGAACTTGAAATAAGAAGAATTGCAAAACAAGGTAATTTAAATATCGGAAGATACGATATGAAACAACTTGTAATGGGTTATAAAGTAGAAAAAGAACATGGTACAGTAAATCCAACAACCAATGTTACTGATGACGATGAAGTTAAAACATTAAAAATAGCATTAGCCCACCTTAATGAAGTTCCAGATTATTATACAAAACTAAAGAAGTATGTCGAGAAAGGTGTTTCAGAATCATTGAATGAGTCTGTAGAAATTAAAACAAATCCTAAGCACAGATTGATTATAAAAAAATCTGTTGATAATCTTGATGAAAACAAAATTCAGCTTGTAAAAGAATTTATAATTGCCTGCTGTAAAGAATTAAATATAGATAAACCGTGTTGTGTTTATTTGACTGGAGAAAGAGGTGGTCCAATAACAACTACCGCTAGTTACAATCCGGAAAATGACCACATTTGGATTTATACAAAAAACAGAAATTTACTTGTTGACCCTTTAAGAAGTTTAGCTCATGAAATAAGACATTTCAGACAAAAATTAGATGGAGTTCTTACTGATACATCTGGCGAAGATGGTTCTCCGCATGAAAATGAAGCTAATTCATTTTCTGGAATGATGATTAGAAAATTCGGAAAGAAACATAGAGGAATTTATGAATAAAAACAACTCGTGGCAGTTGTTTTTATCCTTGTAACAATTGTTTTGTTTCTGAACTTGTTACCGGCCCAGACGCATTTGATAATGATTTTATTTTAGCATCTAACTTATCGCATCGCGAATCAATTATTCTTCGTATATCTTCTGACTCTCGATTTAGACTACCCGTCACTTCATCTATTCGATTTTCAAGGTCCATTCTTGTAGAGTCCATTGCTCTAAAGCATTCGTCGTTATTATTATCAACCCTTCTGCTTAACTTCATAAACGAAACCACCACTATTGTTATAACGGCAACTACACTTAGAGTAGAGAGAACTGATAATAAAATTGTTGTTGTTGTTTCCATTTTTATTTCTCCTTTTCTTTTTTTTTTAAATTAATATAACCACGAGTTATTTTTATCTAACTCAAACTTACAGTAATAAAATCAAAAAGTCAATAGGAAATTAAATATAGTCTGAAGCTTTGGAGCGTACAGATTCATTGCTTGAACTTAAAAGGCTTCTTATGGCAGAAGATGAGATATGTTCAAATTCCTGGTCGCAGTGAATAAAGATGGATTTTACATTTGAATTAAACTCTTTTATGAATTTAATCTGATTCATTTCATAACTAAGGTCATTACCATTACGCAAACCTCTTATTAAGGTTATATCAGCATCTTTAGACTTTTCTAATACATAGTCAGTAATAAGTCCATCAAATGTCTCTGATTGTCTGTAATACTGTTTACGTTGTAAACTTTCCAGCTCATCTCTTTGATATAATTTATCTGAAGATTTTTCCGGATTAATACCTTTAGCGATTATTACTTTATCAAATATTTTCTCAGCCTTTTCGACAATATTTAAATGTCCTTTATGGAAAGGATTAAATGAACCGGCATAAACTCCTATTTTTGGTACCCTAAATTTAACGTAATCAATAAGAGCAAGTATGTTGGCAGAATTTACAGCGTGTTTTTCTAAGAAAGATTGTAAAAAGACTATTCGTCCTTTTTTATATTCAGAATAATCATATTTCTGAAATTCTTTGAAAATATTTTTTTCATTTTCTAATAAACTTAAAAAATTACCTTCTTTTAATCCGCGTAAATCAAAATCACAAAATATTTCCGAAAGTTTTGAAGATGGTGTATGATTTTTTGTATCTCTTATGACAGAAGCAACGATTTGCATTTCCTCTATTCTATTTTTTGTACAATGAGAAATAAAATATTCTGCAGAATCATCTTCATTAATAGATGAACCAACATTATATATTGCATCGTGATAGAGAGCTATTGTAATTAATAATTTTCGCTCTATAGAGCTTAAGTTGTGAGAATATTTTAAAGCATCATATGTATTTATCATACTAATCAAATCATTAATATGATTTGTATTATGATAATACCTATGTTTTTCGTTAAGTTTAGAAATTAGGTCTTCTCGAGATTTAAAATTTATTCCGAAATATTCAAATGCATCTTTTGCCTCAATCGATAGGGGTTGGATATTTTCCATCATCAAAAATTGTTAATTGTATAATTTTTTCTAAAAAAATAATTCTCATCTCAGTATCCTCACCTTTCCACCAAGTTTTTTTTGAATACATATTTGACATTAAATCAAAAAAATCTCCTCCGTTGAGCCCAGTATCTGTTAGGTGAGCTCCGGAAGAGATTATTTCTTTTATAGTTTTAACATCACTTCTTAACACTTTAGCATAACAGAAAAAGGCTTCCTTAATTCGAATATCAAAAACTTCATCAATAGAATACTTCTTATAAGATGGTCTTATAGTTGTAAACACATTGCAAAGTAATTTACTATTCCAATTCTTTGAAAATTCTATTCTGTCGAATTGCATTTCTTTTTAATGGCTTCCATTTGTTTTTTTCCAAGTTCTTCTGGATGGTGACAAATGTCTATACAAAGATTGGACAAATCAGTGTAATCCATTACAGACATAGCCGATATAATAGGAGGTAAATCGTGACTTGTAACATCTGCAGTGTCCAACATAGCTCTCCATAATGTTGGGCCAAAAAAGTAATGCCATTGTTCATCAGAATACTTATCAGCTTCAGCATAAACATACTCCAATTCATAAGGAGGAATATTAGGAATGCCCATTGAAATTAAATAATCAACAACTCCCTTAGAAAGTTCGTGAATAAGAACCGGGAAATTCATTGCAGAAGCCTTAATGTCCTTTTTTTCAACATCTACTTCGTTATATCCTTGAAGAACTGGTCTTCCACCCATTGCCATCATATCGGCTTGTACAACTTGCCAGTTAAAGAAATTTACAATAGCTGATAATGTATTGTATTTATTTAATAATTCTGGGTTTATGTCATTTAATTTATCTGCTACAATAAAGTAAGCAGATGTCCATTGATGAATTGCAGCTCCGTGAACTATTGAATTTAAAATTCTACGTTTTTCAATCTCAGGTTTTAAAGCCTCTTTTCTTTCATCGCTTATAAGTGTTTCTTCAACATCGCTGTCGTCAAAATCTTCCCCAGCTTGTTCGTCTGAGTTTTCTAAAAATGCTCTTAAATTAAGACTGTCTGGAACATTATACATTTCCTTAACTAATTCAATAGCAATTTCTGTCAATTCTTCTCTATGAGGCTCTTCGAGAACCAAAAGTTCTTCCATTAATCGCATAGCGTGCATAGGATTTTGACCCATAGCTCTTTCTCTGTAGACTTGAACACATCTATTAAATTCGTTGGCCGCAAGCGCTGCTGGATTATATGTAAAAAAATGATTCTCAGAAAACGGAAAAGTCTTCTGGTCAATCATTCTTACAATTTTAGAAGCCGGTAACAAAGTACCGTCATTCAAACAATCAACAAATCCTTGATTTGCCACTTCTGGTCTCATTATTTCATTTTCTTCTGCCATTTTATTATGCTTTAGGGGTTGGTTTTACATTAGGATTTGGCACGTTCCAAGGGTCATTTCCTGGTTTTGTGTCTGGTGTTACCGTAGGGGCTGTATCGGGTTTTGTCGGTGCCGGTATGGTTACTGGTTCTGGATTGTTAAAATTTATTTTGCTCATAATTTAATGTGTTTGAGTGTTAAACGTATTTTCTTTGATTTTGTTACAAATTTAAATAAAATATTTGGGATATTTGTTAATTAACTTCATTAAGTTATTGTACATATAGGTATTTCTATATCCTTCTTTATCTGGGATTCTCGAATCTACATACACAGTGTAATCAAAAAGCCAATTTTCGTGAGCCATTCTTATTGTATCTATTGTTTTTTGGTCCCCATCCATTAATCTGAATTGATTAATGTGTATTAACAAACTATCAAATTCTTGAATTGTTTGATTGTCTTTTGCAAAAGTTAAATTTTCAAGAGACATTTCAGAAGTAATCATATTTTCAATCTTCTTTCTTTGTTGCTCTTTGTTGTATTTGAATAATTCAAGTTCATTAACTCTTCTAACGTCTGTAATAACAACTTTTTTACTATCACCAATTTCTAAAAGAGCTCTATTGGTCCAGTGATGAATTCCATTCTTCACTTTCATTGTCTCGCCAAACCATATCATATATGGTCTTAACATTTCTTTGTTTTCAATTGTTTTAGGAGAAAGAAAATTTACATCTTCAATGGTTAATTCAACACCTTTTTTTAATAAATCTTCATATACTTGAGTTTTCATATGTTCATCAAGGTCTTTTTTCAAGACATCACCAAATGAAATTCGCTTAAATCTAAGTTTTTCAACCATCATATTTCCGATTGTATCTTTTCCAGAACGAGCATATCCACAAAGACCTATAATTGTCTTATCTTTTAAAAGGTCAAAATTAATTTCACTATCATTAGAAGTTAATAATTCACCGGGTATTTCAATATCAAATTTTTCCATACACAAATTTAATTATAATTTTTCTAATTTCAAAAAGGAAGTTCATCTATAAAGTCATTATGAGGCAAATGTTCAACCGCTACGTTAAAATCCATATTTCTTAATAAATTAGGATGAGGTAAATCTCCAAAAGTGTGAGGTGTCAAATCATATGATTTTATATCTTTTAAATTAAAAAATTTATCACACAATTTCCTAACAGCTGAAATTATTTTTTCAGAAGATTTTTGATTATTCTTAGCTTTTAATTGATTAAAAGAATATTCAATTTTTGCATCTAAATTTTGCTCTAATTGAATTGGCACCATTCTGTTTATGGAAAGAGTTGCTCTTTCTTTAGAGTCAATATCCTCTATTGAATAAATGACAAACCGACCTTCAGAAGTTTGTTTGCAATAAGTTTGAACACAGTGATTCATACATTTTGATTCTTCATAAAATTTTTCAGCCGTATCTAATAATTCAAATTTAACACCATCAATTACACCTTCGGATTGTTTATAATTTGAAAGGTGAATCTTCAGTGCTTCAGATGATTTTTTATCTAAACTTAATTTATAAGATTGACTAATAGCATCATGCATATCATCGAGTTCATCAGTATTTTTACATTTAAAAATATCAGACATATCCATTTCCATATTAGATAACATAGATATTACATCCATATATGTTTGTGATGTCCGGTTCATTGAATGTTGTGTCTTATTTTTTTTATCCAACTTCGACTTATCAGCAGCTTTATTGATTTTAAATATATGTTGAATGTTTCTAAAATTTAATTTTGCATTTGACTCTACTCTTCTTGTATCATAATTCGTTTGAAAAAAATCAGCCATTTCAATAACTTCTTCTTTTGTGTATTTTTCTATGCATTCATTAAAAGTTTCAAAATTTTCAAAAACAGAAGAATTATTCATAATTCCATAAAAAATACAAGCTACTTTATCAAAATTATATAAAAATAAATCAACATAATATTTTTTAAAATGAATGCTTTTTAATTTTAATTTAAAATCATCACTAATTGGTATTCTTGAATCTGAAATTAAAGTTGGATGCTGGATTGTTGTTGTTTGTAATATTGTATTTGTTTCTTTGCTATTTTTTTTAGATTGTCTTTTGTTTTTAGCGGTTTGTTCTTTTATATATTTTTTAATTTTTTTGCTTTTATGATTTTCGGCAGATATTCTTGCTTTAAACATAACCTCAAAAATGTCTTTAGGATTTGTTGGTTTTCTTCTTATCAAATCTGTCAAAGTACACATAAGAGATGTATCGTTTAATAATGTCAACATCGCATTTGGACCATGATTTATTATTACAGTTGCTAATGGTGGATATAAATACATAGTTAACATAATGCACAATCTTTTCTTTAGATATTGTATCCATATATATCTTGATTGTGATATAGTGTCACTTAAACAATGTAAATGTGTGATATCATAATTAAAACTATCTTGATAAAAAAGTAAGTAATGGTCACTTTTATTATTTGAGTCATTAAAAAGTGATGCATAATAAACCTCTTCTCTTTCTTTGTCTAACAAACTCAATATTCTTTCAACATCTCTTTTGTCGCACCTAGACTCTACTATCTTACAAAATTTAATAAGAGGATTGATTACTTTTATTTGAAATAGGGCTTCTGGAATAACACTTTCTTTAAAAGCATTTAACATAAAATGATTAACAGTAGAGTTACAATATTTAACTAATCTTTTTAAAGGAACTGTTACTATTTTTTCTCCATTTCTTGAACGTAAAATCCTCCCTTTTTTCGATAAGTAAAGAGAATGATTTCCGAAATCTCTAAAAATTAAATTTTTGGTTGTAGCTGATACAAAAACAGTTGTAACGAAAGAATATAAAGCAAAAAAATTATCTTTTTCTACAACCGCAAATCTTTTAGATACAACATTTAAAATAGGTCTTTTGTTGTTGTATATTATTTGAACATTATCAAGTGAATTATAAACTTTTCCGCATCCACTACAAGTAACCGGAACAAGTAATGTGTCGAAAGAGTTTTTGTATTTTAAACATGAATAAGGATATTCATTTCTACAACCGCAAGAACAATAAATTGCCCATCTCTCATTTGAGAATTCTTTATTTACATTATGAAATAACTTTTTAGTTTCAGGTTTTTTATCATTTTTACCGAGCAACCGTACTGGTTCACCGGTTTGTTTATCGACTTCTATATAATTTCTAGTCAATTTTAAATCAAATATGCCTGCAACAAATGCGCGTTTTTCTTTCATACTAATTTGATAGAGGTATTTTTATACTTGGATGACTTTTATAATTTGTTATTTCAAAATCTTCAACACCATATTCAGATATGTCATTTATTTGTTTATCTGATATTTTAATATTTGACAATTTAAATGGCTCTCTGATTAATTGCTCCTTTATTCCATCTATTTGATTTAAATAAATATGAGTATCTCCTAAGCTCGCGATTAATTCATCCGGTATCATATTAACTTTCTTCGCTATTATTTCCAAAAGAAGTCCATAAGAGGCCAAGTTGAAAGGTAGTCCAAGTGGAACGTCTACAGAACGCATTGTAAACTTTAAAGAAATGGCTCGTTTAGGTACATTCATAATATCTAATTGTTCATCGTTGAAATGGGTTAGAAATGGTAAACCACCATCTGGTGATAATCTAGCTTGTTGGGATATTTTATGATTATTACGTTCTCCATTAGTTAATTCTTTAGAATACAATTGAAAACCATAATGACACGGAGGAAGAACCATCTTATCTAACTCTCCAACATTCCAAGCATTAACCATTAATCTTCGACTGTCCGGATTGTTATTTAAATCATTAATTAAATTTGCAATCTGGTCAATTTTTGTTCTTTTAACATAAACAGCTTTTCCGAATTCTTGACTTTGACACTCATCTGATTCCGCTGCTATTTCTAACTTATTCCAACTTCTCCATTGGGCACCATATATTGGACCTAAATCCCAACCCATATTCTTTTTAATGCTTTCAATAAAAGATTTTTCATCTAATGGAGTAATATTATTTTCTTCTGAAACTTTCTTGTAATTTTTGTATGAATCTCCGTTCCAAATATTACAATCATTTTCCAATAACCACTTAATGTTTGTTTCTCCCTTAAGAAACCAAAGTAATTCAATGATGGCTCCCTTCAAATACATTTTCTTTGTTGTAAGTAAAGGGAATCCTGTTGACATTTTGTGTCTAATTTCTCGCGAGAAAACACTTAAAGTTCCAGTACCGGTTCTATCAGATTTTTTGGTTCCATTTTCTAAAATATCTCTAACCAGTTCTTGGTAATCTAAATCCAATTTATTCATAATGTCGAAATTTATACAAAAGTAGGAAAAATAACCTTAAGTTTAATAAAACAATCAATATTTATAAACATGAATGAAAAACCGGTAGAAGGGGTGGATTTCTATTTGAATGAACAGGGTTATAGGGTTTTTACTGAAATTTACTTGCTGAAACGTGGTTTCTGCTGCAAAAATGGATGCAAACACTGTCCCTACGGTTACGACAGAAAAACTGATAAATTTAAAACAAATGCCATCAAAAAATAATAAACAGCTTAATTTCTTCCGCTTAGTTAAGGCCTATAAAGATAATGGAGATATGGGCGTATATAAGCAACATAAGCACCTTGAAGGTTACAAACCTATGTTGACACCATCATATATGGAAAAGATTGTTAAAACAGCCCATTCTATATCTGATGCTGATTTAATTGATATGACTTCTGGTATTGTGGGAGAAAATCCACTTGGAGATAATAGAGATATTAAGGCTGGATATTGGGCATTATTTAGAGGTAAATATAAAGTACCCGGACAAACCGATGAGATTCCAAGAGAAGGAGAATTTATAGCTTTAATAAAAAGGGTTGATAATCAAAAGAAAGTAGTTAATTTTCACCACGATGGCTTTAGAAATAAATTCGGCCAGACCACAATAATGCCAAAAAGAGCTAATGTAAGCAGTCTTGAACATATGTATTTGGATTATGCTTTATTTGACAATATAAGTCGTACCGGTAAAACACCTCAAGAGGTTGCACAACCAAAAGAAAGTTTAGAAGAGTCTATAAGAAAAATTGTAAGAGATTTTTTGAAAAATTCATAATTTAGACTTAATTTTTAATATTTCAATATTTGCTTGAGATATCCTTTTATCCACATCAGTTGCTATATTTTTTTTTGTAATTATTAAGTAAGTTATTAAAAACATAAAAGAAATGCTATAAAATACTAAGTCAGTTATTAAATAAGAGTTTGTGTAATCCAATATTGTTTTGAACAGGATGTCATATCCCAATGGAAGAAAAAATGTTCCTATCATTAAAAATGTTTTATGATAATATAAAAAATAAAGTATAAAAAACAGTGCTGATAGGCAGTAGAAAATACCAATAGTAATCCAGTAAGAATTTATTAGAGACTGTATTAGAATAAATACAAAATCGAATCCAAATGGGTTGAAAAAGAGGAATAACATAAGGCACAAATTTGCCAATTTTTGTTTTATGGGTTGTAATTTGTTCACATCTATAACTATCAGTATCCATTAATTATGTATTAAGTTTTCAACTTCACAAAATCAGCCATTAAAGAAATAAATAGAGCAAATATAATTATTTTACAGTATATTTATTAAAACAATACCATTAATATTGAAGCGATGTATCATTATGTTTATAAATTAATAAATCCAGAAACTAATGAATATTATTATGGGTCAAGAACTTCAAAAAATATACCAGAACAAGATAAATATTTAGGTTCAATGTGTACTTGGAAACCAGATAAAACTAAATTAATTAAAACTATTATTAAAGATGATTTTATAACTAGAAATGAAGCAATGTTGTATGAAGCAGATTTAATTAGAGAACATTTTAATAATGATTTAAATAGAAATTATAGAATACCAAATGAAGGTTACAACACTCAAGGAATGGTTGTTGTCAAAGGTGAAGATGGTAAATGTTTCTTAGTTTCTTGTAATGACAAAAGGTATTTAAATGGTGAATTATCATCTCCAAATAAAGGGATAAGTTTTAATGAAGAACATAAATCAAAAATAGTTTGGACTGGAAAAAAACATTCAGATGAAACAAAAGATAAAATGAGTAAGATTCATAAATTAAGAGGAACTGGCAAATGTAGTAAGAAAGGAAAAAGAATTTTACAATTTTCATTAAATAATGAATTAATAAAAGAATGGAACAGTATAACAGAAGCTGGTCACATTAACAAAATAAGTGCAGGAAATATACACAGTGCACTAAATGGTAAATTTAAACAAATTGGTGGGTTTATTTGGAAATACAAAGCCCCAACAAATATTGTTAGGGCTTCTTAGTGGAAAGAGTGGGATTCGAACCAAACACGACACACGCTTGTTCAGGGCGTTGCTCTTAAAGACCTTGCGGCCACCGGGCTGAGCTATCCTTCCGTTTATTTTAATTGGTGTTGGTGAGAAGATACAACCTTGCTATTCTCCAACTGTTCAGGTTGGCGCTTTAATGTTTCATAAGCTACTCCAACATATGGTGTGGACGAGAAGATACAACCTTGCTATTCTCCAACTGTTCAGGTTGGCGCTTTAATGTTTCATAAGCTACCTCCACATATGTGTTTTTTATTAACTACTAAAAGAACTGACACAAAGATAATACTATTTTTATATAAAAAGCAAGTTTTTTACAAAAAAAATTCACCTATTTATGAAAAAAGTTATTAACAATGGAAAATCCAGAAAAAGACCTAAGAAAATTAATCAGAAAAACCCTTCAAGAAATGAATGATATTTCTGAAAGCGATTTACTTGTTAGAGCCGGTGTTAACTGGGATGAGGCAAAACCAAAGTTCTTGGAAAAAATCAATAATCTTGTAGCTAAAATAGATGATGACCAATATGACGATGCTGACAATTTAATAGGTAGCGTAACTGCTATGCTGAAGATGTGGAGAGCAAAAATCAAAAAAGGTAAGGATGATATGGTTGATAAAGTTGCTTATTCTGAAACTTTGGATGAAGAACAATTGGATGAATATTTTGGCGGACCTTCAAAAGAAGAAAAAACTACATTAGTTCATAATTTAGCGAGCACAATTGATGAAATTATGATTAGAGAATATTTCGATAAAGAAGAACTTAAAGATTGGATAAATAATTACGTTGATAATAAACTTTTTTCAACTCAAAAGCCTAGTGGTTTTATGTAATTAATCTTATCTAACGCAATATTGGTCTGGATTAAAACATCCAAAAAACAATTCGCCAGTTAAAACATTTTCAGGACCCATATGACTTGGATTCATAAGAAGAGAGCCTTGTATTTCACCTTTAACCCACATATTGTAAACGTTTTTATCATCTCTATATTTTTCTCTTTGTAATTTCATATCGCCATAATCTTTATGTGGCCCAAAAATAACACCTTTGTTAGCATTGCCTATTTTTTCAAAAAGAACAGCTGGTCTAACTATTTCGCATATGAAATAATCATCATCTTTTAATTTTGAGTAGTTTGGTTCTACAGTTAGGAATTTACTATCTACCTTACCTATTTTTTTAATAAGATTTTTAACTTTAGACCGATTAATGTCAATGGATTTTACAGTATCCTCTATGTATTTTATAGTTGGATTATCTTTATTTAATGTTGTTGATGGTCTCATTGCAAGTGTTGTTAATTTGTCAAAATCTGATAAATCCATAATTATGTTTTTTAAAGTATATATCTATTCATAAGATTCGTAAGTCCTGGTCTCATTACTGTTATGCTTTCCCAATTCTTTTTCGAAAGAGATTCTATATTACAATGTTTTAAATATTTTTCAGCATCCATTATTATTAACTTCTCCCAACCAAGCGCTGAAATTTTGTCTTTATTTTCTTCTATTAAATAATCCAACTCAGGTAATATTTCCACAAGTCTTACCAATAGAAAACAATCACCGGTAGTAAAAACAGATAGGTCACAATATTTTAACATTTCCGGTCTTTTCTTCAATATGTCTACCCAATCTAATGATTTTAATTTTTGTAAATCCAGTTTATGTGCATATCTATCTCCGCTTTTCATAATTAAAGTTCTTATAGCAAAATGGTCTAAACTGTCAAAATTTATTTTTTCAAGTATTTCTGGGCTATTATAAAATGATTCTAATATTTTAATTATTTCATTTTTTGTATATGTGTATTTCTCTAAATCTATTTTTTCCAAAAAAGCTTTGTTTATTTCCAATAACTTAATTGCATCTATGGCCGTTAACGTATCGTAATCAATATCAAAAAATTCAATTAAATCCGGATGAACTATAAATATCGGAATAAGCTCTTTTAAAGAGAATATATGTTTATTGAGGTCAATCCTCTCAAGAACATATTTATCTCTTATTATAAGCCTTATAAGCTTTAATCTGTCAAGTTTATCCCAATCAATACATTCTTTTATTCTATCATTTGATAACAATACTTTGTCTTCTATAAAATTGGGATTAATATACTTTGAAAGCATATTAAATATGGGTTCTGGAAGAAATTTTGGGTCAATAAGAGCAGCGTAGTGACATATTGCTTTTTTGATAATTTCTTCTTTAATTTGTATATCGCTATTTTTGTCGTAGCTCATATGTGTAAATATGCTGACATAATAGAGTAAAGTAAACTCTTGGAATATTGGATAATGATAATGAAAATATAATTTATGATTCTCACCAGAGAATAATAAAGAAGTTAGAGCCGGTTTCTGGTTTATTATTTGAATACGAATATTCAGATGAAACAAGAACAGTTATAATAACACACAATAAAAATAAGTCCAATTTTAAAACCATAAAAAAAGAAATATTAATTAATGGTAAATACATAGATTTTGAAACTGAACAATACGGAGAGACTTATCATACTTTTCACAAGTACAATGACAAAGGGGAAGAGATTTATTTCAAACAAACTAACTTAAAAACAAATAAAGTATTAAAAAAAATAACGGTGTGGAAAAACAATAAACCTTTTATGTGGACTACTGATTATGATGGGGAAAAAGGAATTGGATTTTATGTATCAGAAAATATATTAAACGAATTAAATAAAAATAAATAAAATGGGAACAACAGAAAATGAAAAGGTTAACACAGTATTTGAAATAGATACTTTGGTTGCAGATACTTTTAACAGTATTGCAGCTTGGCACAATGATGATTCAACCTCGGCTGGATTAAAACAATTATCATTAGAAATTGTAGAAAAGATATGTACAGAAACACTTAAAAACGTTGGATTAAATAGTAATCTATCAATCTATAAAGACGAAAAAACAGAAGAATTAAAAAAGAAAGAGAGAGAAAATAATTAATTTATTTTAAATATTTTCTTTATTCCATTCACTATGTTATAAGAAACTCCAACTCCTAAATAAGGACCAAAATTTAAGTTTCCTTTTCCATAAACAATTCCATAACCAAGCTGTACGCTTGCGGTGAAATCGTGTGGTTTTGGTTTAGGTATTATAGCTCCTTCAAGTTTATTAACGTGTACGTTTGGATTTTTTGGGGTGACAAATATTTCATCTAAGCCGGTCTTTTTATTTTTTGCAACACCAACAACAAAATCCATTTTTAATTCATCTTGTAAAATACTGGTAGTTCCCGGAAGAATTTTTAATGAATATGTTTTATTGTCATTAAAAATATCAACTTTAGCATTAAAAGAACTTTTGCCTTTTAATATTCTTGCACTATCAGCACTCATAAAATCCCAGTTAAGGTCATAGTTACCATTCCCTTTATCTGTAAGTGAATTTTTAGAAGTAGCAGTGTCTCCAACATAAACAACCTGAGTTCTTATAATAACTTCTGGTTTTCTATTTCTTAAATCTTTTATTTCTTTAGCAAGTTCTTCGCTATATTTTTGAATGTCTTTAACCTTACCTTCAAAAGCTACAATAGAAGTTTGATAGAAACCACTTTTATTTTTTTCTACAGTAAGTTCTTTTTTCATAGCTTCCTCATTTTGTTTTGATTGATTTTGTAAAGCTTTTAAATCTCCGCAAGATTTAAATTGCATCATAACCAATAAAACTACAGCTGCCATTAATGTGAAAATAAACAAATTTTTATTTTCAAATAATTTCTTTAGGATATCTAATCCACTTTTAATTAATGTAATCATTTTTTCATTTTTTTATAGGATTCAAATAGTTTTTTACTAATGTATTTTCTTACATTTGATTCACCTAGAAATTTAGTTTTAACATCAAAATCTGATGTGTTCATCCAATTAGTTTCTGTTCCTCTATTGTCTATTACTTTTATTTTTGCATTTTTTGCAACAACCCTTTTGCCAGAAGCATCTTCTTGACTTTCATCAACAGCAGAAATTTTATATCTTCTACCTATAAACAAATATGCTAAACTCATTTTTTTCTTAACCATCCTATCTCTGTCATCATATCCCGTGGTGTCTTCTCCTTTAAATTCAACCATATCGCCAACTTTAACATCATAATGTGGAATTGAAAAATGTTTAACTAATTTTTCATATTCTCCGTAAGTCATTTTTTTTATAAGTTCTTCAGAATCTTCTTTGATATTTTTTAAAATTTCAGAATCTACAAGTCCTGCAATTCTAAATAATTCATAATATTCTTGATATGAAACAAATGGAATAGGTGTTGATATGTTTTTATAATTGGGTAATCTTGGAGGACGATTTAATTTTATCGTTTCGATAAGTTTTTCTTTAGATTCTCCAGATTTATGTAACAATCTAATATAGTTATCTATAATTTGATATCTCTGTTTAACGGTTAATGGGTCTTCAGAACTTCCTTTGGCTACTTTAGTAAAGTATGAAACAATTTCTTTTAATATTTCTGGATTTTTTAAATCATCTAAATCAAATTTATAAATTGGAACTTTGTTGATGCCGACTTGAGATTCTGAAGCCTGACTGCCAACACCTCTATTAAGTATTTGATAAAACTTAAATATACCTGGCATTGGTACTCCGTTTATAAAATCTGTTTCATCTAGATTTTCTGGGTTGTTATAATAATTTATAAGTTTTATTTTCGTAAGACCTATTTCAGCTTTTTCAGCTTTTTCAGCTTTGTTAGCTTTGTCATCTTTTAAAGTTTCTGCTCTTTCTTGAGCACTTGTTTCTAAAATATAAATTCTTAAAAAATCTATATTCTTTTTTTCTGCAGTCCCTTCAATTAATGATTTTATAAAACTCTCATTTTTCTTTAATAAATCTCTTCTTTCTTTTTGCGTAGCAATAGAAAGTGAATCAGCAAGAGGAAATTCTTTTTCTACCATTTGTCTTTGTCCATTAACAATAACAAGATTTCCTTCTTCGTCCCTTGCTGGTTCTTTTTTTAAAACTATAGGTCTACCTTCTTCATTTCTCCTTAAAAATTTATGAGCATCAAGTTTAGGCATTTCTAAAAAATCCATGAACTTATCAACACCTGCTGCTCCTCTCAAATTATAAGCCTTAACTATTGTTTGGAAATAGTTGTTTACTATATCACTAAAGATTTCTCTATATATTTTTTTATCTTTTAGATTATCATCTTTAAGTTTTTTAAGCATTTTTTCAAAACCAGATATATCTTTTTCTATATAATCTGTTAAACCAACTTTTGTAATAATTTTACTAAAATCATCTGCTGGTAATAAATCAAGTAGAAAATCAATTTTAGAAAGTATAAGATTTGGATTTTTTTCAGCTAATTCAGGAAGAAGTGGTGCTAATTGAGCCATAGCCTCTTTAAATGTTACTGATTTTGTATACCCGTCAATATTTTGAATAAATTTTTCTGGCCCAAATTTAGTGAGAGCATCAATGGCATCTAAATTTCTTGTTTCAAACCATTCTGTTGCTTTTGGACCTCCATATTGAAGTATTGTTTTTTTAGATGCTTCAATTAGGTCAGGTCTCAATATATCTAATTTATTTAAAAGGTCAAATTTATTGTTTTTAAATAATTCTTGCCAAAAATTTACACCACCATGATTATTAATTGATTTTATATCTTTACGAGCTTCTGGAGTTCCCAAAAATTCAACAAAGGCATCATCTAAATCATCCCATCCATAAAAAGATTCAGAACCTATAGCTTTGTTTTCTGCTTGTCTTGTTTCATAAATATCTCCACTGTTTCTAGATACTGATATTGCGAGTAATGATGAAACTAAATCCTTCTCCCCTTTAAGTGGACCCAATAAAGTATAACTTATTCTGTCTGGTTCTCTGTGTGACCTTCCTACTGTTCCATGACCGCCTTTGAAAGATTGACATCCAACTCCATAATATTTTTGTCTTTGACATTGCATATCAAAAAATTCACCAGCTTTGCTTTGGTCAACCTTAACCCAATATCTTCCATCTGGAAGTGTTTTAACTCTTTTTGCAAGACCCTTCTCTTCTGCAGGTCCCAAAGGAGGTTCGTTTGTTTTATCTTCTTCTTGACCTTTATCAGCGTTTTCTTTCTTTTGTTTTTCTTCTATTTTTCCACTTGCATATTCAAAAGCTGCATTTAAATCCATTGTTGCCATATTTCCAGGACCTCCAGCAATTTTAAGCCAAGAAAAAATGGTAATCATTTTATCTCTATCTATAGTTCCAACATTAGCCGGACCTCCTAAAGCAATAATTTGTTTAATAAGCCAATTTGCCATAGGTTTATTTATGACACGCACATTTTCTTCGCCACCAAATCCTGTGAAATATATATTCTCTGCATAGTTTATGACATCTTCAGTTGTTTTTGTCATACCCTTAGAACCTTTTAAAAAGTCATTTTTCCAATCGGCACTAACCTCTGAAATTAACCCATTCTCTAAGAGAAACGATTTTATACTTATCTTATTCATATCTATAAATGAAATTTTTAGATAAATAGGTCAAAAAAGGATAGTATCGCTTATAAAAAACCTTCTGTAGTAGCCCAACTGTATTGTTCATCAGTTAAGAAGTTTGATACCTTTGATAGGCCTTTCTTCTTGGCTATTTTGGAGATGTAATAATTTCTCAAATCTTTGGATAAGGTATTGAAAAACTTATTGGGCATATATGTGTACATATTATCCACATATTTGTTTATGTATATTTTTTTTTCATTATCACTCAAATCTTTAAATTGTGCCGGTTCCATAAGATGAACTTTTGTACCTAAAAGTCCTTTTCTGTATCGTTCTTTTTGAGCGTCTGTAGCCATTTCATAGGCCCATTCCGGTATTCTTTTACCCATAGTTGACATTTGCTCTATGTAGTAATTTATAAGCTTTGGGTCGGATATTAAAGCAACATCGTGAGGAAGTTGGCCGCCTCTAGCTATAAGGTCTTTATAATAAAAAACCTTAAGTCTATTTTCAGCATTTTTAAAATAATGCATAGGGGTTCTTTCTGAACCGGTTTTAAACATTTTTTTCTCTATCGCCTTTTGACGTTCTTCTGGCTCTAATTGCATTAAATATTTTTCACTAATTGTCCAGCCATTTTCAGTGAATATTCTTATTTGTAATTCTCTTAATCCCGGAATAGAATCAATTATCTGTTCTGGTATTGGTAATCCTTTTCTAATACGCTCTTCAAGTGCTGGCATAAACCTATCAACAAGATGAGGATTTCTTTCTGTAATTGCACCCAAAAGAGAAAGAACAGTATTATTCAATTCATAACTTGATTCTACATAGTGAACAATTGGACCAGATAAAGCATCAGCTACGCTTGGATTATTTTTTATAAATTCACCCATATCAATAGGGCTATCATTCATATTCATAAACTGATTCGATTCAAAATGAAACTGATATCTTCTAGTTGCATCATTTTGATTAAGTTTCAGCTTATCAATTAAAATATAAAGTGGACCATCCTTTGTGTAGTGTTGATAATTGTCTGGGAATCTTGTGCACCATTGACTTGTACAAGCATAGAATTTTGAAGCTTCAAAAGATGTTGGACTAACTATCATCCATCTTTTATTTTCAAACACCAAATTGGCTTGTCCGTTATTTATAAAATATCTATCATTTAAAAGATAATTTTCATCATCCTTTATTTGACCGGTTCCTCCAAATCTATTGTTTAAAATAAAAAGTTCAGGTAAAGAATTTATTTTACCAATATCTTTAGCATCATCAGTTAAAAGGTTTTGTCTTTTTAAGTCATCATAAAACGTTAAGTATTCTCGAGCTTTATATAAATCTTCCTTTCTTAGTTTTCCTTTTCTGTGTAATGATAATAGCCATTTTGAATATTGTCCCAACTTATCCGGAATCCCATTTTTAATAGGAGTAGTCGGGTCGGCCATAATAATGTCATTAAAAAAATCAAGACGAATGTCATTGTAATATTTATCATATATATCAGAGACTTTAGATTCGGATAAAATCCCAGCCAATTCCTGTAGTCTCTTTTTTAACTTCTCGTCCATTTTATTTAAATAGTTGTCTTAAAGATAAAAGTCAGGATTTTCCTGACTTTTATATCTTGTTTAGGCTATTAATTCAATTAATAATTAACGTATTTCAACGTTTAATTTATCAATGGTGATATTTTTAACAGATTCTTGAATTTCATTTATTTCTTCACTTGTTAAAGTCTTATCGTTTGAGCGATAAATAATACGATAACACTTTGAAGCTCTTCCGGTTTTGGGATGAACAAATTCATCCACAAGCGAAACATTTTCAACAAGGTCTCCACCGGTTTCTCTTACGATTTCACAGAAGTTATTGTGAGCAAAAGTATCATCTGTCCAGAACGCGATATCGCGAGTCATTGGAGGATAGCTTGAATACGGTTTGAATTCAATAATTTCTCCAGTAACAAATTGATTTTTGAAACGTTCATCGTCTGACCAGAAATATCTAATATCTGGTATTTTAAATAAAATCATAGCAAGTCTTTCTAAGCCAAGACCAAAAGCCCAAGCTGTCTTGTCTCCTAAGCCACAATTTTCCATAATCTTTTTTTGAACTATTCCGCAACCTAAAACTTCAAGCCACTTATCTTGAAACATAACCTCAACCTCAAAAGAAGGGTGTGTGAAAGGGAAATAATCTTCTTTAATACGATATTCACATCCAGGGAAAAGAACGTCTATAAGGCCACTTAAAGCGTTTTTAAGTTCTTCTTCTGCATTCTGCCCTTCTTCCATTACTGAAACACCTTCCATTTGATGGAAAACCGGGTAATGAGAAGCATCGATATCATCTTTTCTGTACACATCACCGGTAACTAAAAAGTTTTTGCATCCAGAAAGTAATATTTCATTTTGATGGGCAGATGTGTGTGTTCTTAAAACATTGTTTTCATCTTTATAATAAGTGTCACTAACAGACCTTGCCGGATGGTCTTTAGGAATTAAAAGCTTGTCGAAATTCTCTTCAACCTTAACAATAGGACTTAGAGTATCAAATTTGGTAAATTTTTCTCCGAAATAATCGTGTATTTTTCTTTTGATTATTTCAATTGGATGATTTTTTTGATTGTGTAGATTCTTTCCTAATTTAGAATCAATTCCGGGAGTGATGTTTGATACCATAGTTAATTTTAAGTTTTAAATAATTGAATTTGTTATTTAAACGTAAAAGTAGCAAAAAAAGTTATACAAAACATAAAAAAAATAAAATTTTATTCAAATTTCATATTCATAAGGTCTAAAAGCTCTTTGTCCATAACGTCAGCATAACCGCTCGCGAATATGGCAAATTCAGTTATTAATTTTAGGTATTTTGGTGCCGGCTCAGCATTAGCCTTGCCTTTGGTCTGGATGGCCATACCGGTTTGAGTATCAATCTCTATTGTTACGTGCGAGCTGTTTTTGTCATCCCTCAAAGAAACTATTAGGGACCTACCAGACCTAACCTTGTCCGTATATGAACCAACGCAATTTCTCATAATTTCACCCTCAAGAGAAAGGTCAGTTGTTTCTAAAAGTACAAAATAATGAATTCCATCTTTGCATTTGTACAAAATTCTATTACCATCTGCACTTTCTTTGTTTTTGGCATCTTCATTAAATTCGATTGAGTTATGCCATTCTTCTGAAAGTTTGTATGCCTCTTCAAATGACATACTAAAAATGTTTGGTCTTTTCTTTTGGGCCCAATCTATAATATATAAAAATCCATCTAAATTATTTAAAAGACCATTTTCTTTTTTAACCTCTTTAGCAATCCATACATCATACTTATGAGTACCAACAAGTCTTCCTATTTCACTTATTTTTTTTACAAGTGACTCGTCAATCTTAAAAGTAGTTATAAGATATTGTTCTTTATTTGTTAGTTCCTCTGCCATAAATTCTTATTTTCTAATGTGTTTTAAAACAAGATTAACACAATCGTCAACACTGAACCCTTCTGTTGTTAATGAAATATCTGGGTTTTTAGGCGCCTCATATGGAGCGCTGGCGTGTACTCCAGTAAAATCCTTTATTTCCCCATTACGAACCTTTTTATAAAGTCCTTTAACATCTCTTTCTTCACAAACAGACAGTGGTGTATTTACATAAATTTCAGTAAAATCCTTGCTAATACTTCTTACGTAATCTCTAGCCTCAGCATATGGAGATATTAAACTTACAATTGGAATAATTCCTTGACTCTGTAAGTATACAGCCATTTTGCCAACATCTTGATTGTGTTTAATTCTAGCCTCTTTATCAAATCCATTATTTTTGAATATATCTCTTATTTCATCTCCATCTAAAATCATAGCACTATGTCCTTCTGATTGCAATTTAGCCAACATAGCTTTTGCTATTGTTGTTTTACCTGAACCACTTAAACCGGTAAGCCAGATTAAACTCGTTCTATATTTTGTCTTTGTAAATTTATCCCACAAAATATCAAACCAATAATAAGTTAATATTTTAAACGTATTCTCTATAACGCCAATTGTAGCCGATAACTCTATGTTTCCGGTGACAATAAATGCAACTACGAATGTAATTATAAATGCATATAATCGGTAAATAACCGATTTGAGCATATTTTTCTTGTTAATTATTTTATCTAAATCTATCATGTGTTTACTGTTATTGTAATTTTATATTGTTCTTCTTCTGGTAAAGCCTCTGCTAAATAACTACCAGTTAATGTTTTTTTGTCTTCTAGCCTTTTACCGTTTATTCTATAATTTTTTCTAAATGTAAAAGTATTATTTGTTTCATTTAATTGAAAATCGCTTATTGTATAACAATTCATTACCACCCTAAGCTTATGTTGAAGCTCGGACTTAATCCTTCTTTCAAATTTTTTTTGAGTTATTATGAATTGTTTTACTACCAATCTTAATTAGTTTCTGTAGTTGGTTTATCTTTTGATTTAGAAGTTTTTTTCTTCTTTTTCTTTTTGTTTGTAGCACCTTTTGGTCTTCCACCTTTATTCTTAACTGGCTCAACTAATATAACACTTTCACTTTCAGTAGTTACTTGTTCCATATCAAGAACAGGTACATATGGACCAGTTTCTGAATTATAACCAATATGTTCTTCAGAATTTTCTTCTTCTTTTTCAAAAGGGTTTTGAAATTCAGAATCTACTATATCTGTATTAATTATATCTTTTTCTTTTTGTGCCGGATATACTTGATAAAAATTCAATTGATTGGCCACATCATTATATTCCATAATGTCAATGTTGCCTTTTTTACTTTGTATAATTAAAGATTTTGTAGCGACTTCTGTATCTTGAACAAGAATTGATTCGCCTTTGTTTAGCCACAAATTTAAATGTGTACCATCATTTTTTTGAATTGAAATATTCACCTTTATATTAGCCGGTGATATGTTTTTTATTAATCTCATTCCCATAGGTTTTAATTTAAGTCAAATTTAAACAATTATATCCAAAAAAGAAAGGTTCGTATAATAATATACGAACCTTTATATGCAATATTAGATTTTAAGTTATTTTATGTTTGGATTTGGCACAAACACTCTTGAAGATAGGTCTAAAATGTACTTTTTACTCTCATTTAAGAAGTCTTTTTTGTAAAATACATATTCTATACCGAATAAAGAACCGGGTTTTTGAACAGATACTGTTTCTTCTAAATTTTCACCTTTTTCAACCATAGGAGAAATCTCTTCTGGAATGAAATTAAGTTCTACTTTTTCTTCTGGCTCATCAATAAATAATGGTTTCTTATTTTGACAATCACACTCATTTAAAATATCATTAATTTCCAAATTCTCATTAATTGATTCATTAACTTTGAAGTTTGTTAATTTTTTCCATCTATCTTTAAGATATTCTTCAGATGTTTTTTCTGTAACCAAATATCTTTTATTGATACCTTTAGCAGCATTTTCAGATTCTGAAAATATTTTCTTCTTAGTTAAATCAAGATTTGCCTTTACCGGTTGAATTGATTCGTTCATTTTTCCCTTTGGACCATTTTTTACTAAACCTTTTGATGCGAACTTTAATTCTGCGTCACTACCTGGTTTAATACCTTCCATACCGGGAACACCAGCAGCATAAGGATGCTTTAAGTTATCTAACTTACTTTGAGGAACTGTTGTCCAGAAATTTTCATTTTTATAACCTTCGCTATTTGGAACTACTTTATAACCTTGAGTTACTGTAGGTCTTTTGTTTGCTTTTTGTTTACCATAAGCAGTTTCTTGTACTTTTTTCTTTGCTGGGCCTAAAAATGCACCGGCTCCAGTACCTGCAGGACCGGTAGATGTAACTCCAGGTCCGCCATCTTCATTAAGGTCTTCTATTTTTTCTTCTTTAGAAGTAACAGAATCATCTAAGTGATTAAAAAATTCTTTCTTTTCAACGTGAGTTAAATCGCTAAGTTTATCTGTTCCGAACATTTCTTTCATTTCGCGTTTAACGAATTCAATATATTTTTCGTGAGACATACCGCTTTTTTCAGCTCTTTCTTGAAGTTCTTGTTCGTTCTTATCAAGGAATAAAAATTTATCTTTTGGAGCTTTTTTCTCGCCTTTATCGTAAGGACTAACATTTGCTAAAGGGATAGTATTCGCGTCTTTAACTTGTTGTATGTTTTCTTTTGGTTTTTTTGACTCATTTACTGTGCCAAATATTTCCTCATTTTCAGAAAATATACTCTTTAAGGTTAATTTATTCATTGGTTTTTTATTTTCGTTAACAGTTGATGTTGTGCTCTTGTCTAACTTGTCATCAACTCCAAGTCTTGTATTGGTTAAATATCCGACTTCCTTTTTTGCAGCTTCTGCAAAAAGTTCTTTCATATTTTTTTCAAGTTCTGATTTTTTAGAACCATCAACATTAATTGTTTTCATAAATGAATAAGGAATCGCTTTAGAATCTACTCCTCTAAATGCGCCGGCTTCTGTAGTTTTGTATTCAACACTTACCATTTTACCGTTATATTGGAAATTGATATCTGATTGAATTCTTTTTGTTCCTAACATTACTTGTTTTTCCAAACTCGACTTTGTTACTCCGGCAACTCTTACTCCAAATTTGTTTTGGTCAGTACCGGCTCCATAAGATTTACCAGTTCCGTAAAAACCTGCAATCTTATCAGATTTCTCAAATCCCATTTTTTCAAATGCATCTTCAGTTGTAGACACAAGTAATTTACGTGCTACTTCTATAGCATTTTCTTTTATATCAACTCTATCTTGAAAATCTTCAGCTCTTTTAGTTTCTGGATTAGTAGAGAGTTCTTTATCTTTTGGGGTTGCCATATTAAAAACTGTTTGTCAATAAATAGAGAAAAAATTGGAAAAATTGAATGTTTGTTAAATGAAAAAATCCAACACAATGTATTGGATTTTTATTTTATTAAACCTTTCTTTTTCCAAGCCTCCCAGACATCTCTTTTTATATCCGGAATGCCAGGATTATCTAAGTAAAGACTACCTTTAAAAAGGTATCCTTTAAATCTCTTTTTAACTACTGGAACTTGTATCTCGCCTAACCTACCGCTTTTTTTGTTAAAACTAATAACATCATAAACTTTTTTGGCATTTAACCAAAATTTATAATTCCACATAGCATTTAATATGTAGAATCTTAAAGCAGAGTATTTCCACCAGTTAGACATTTGTAATTTTTAGAATGGAAGGGTTATTGTAATTGTACTAAACAACATTAAAATACTGAATACGATTAATGCTGCCATTAAAACAACAGAGCTAAACGCTATGGTTCCAACTGTAAATTTTTCAACCAAAGATGCATCATTTGAAGCTTCTGATTTTCTGAATTTACTATGTTCTGAAATGATGAAATAGGACATATATCCAAATGCTATCATTAATATTGAGAGAAATATTTTAAGAATTATTACCATTTTTTTCTTCTTTAGGTTGGGATTCGTTTAATTTTGAAATCATATCATTAATTTCTTCTAACTTTTCTTTTGATTCTCCTACTGCGTTATTTTGTTCAATTACAATCTCAACCAAGTCCAAAGTACCTTCCAGATTATTAAGCTCTTTAAATAGGTTGGTAGTGTCATTTACGACGGAATTTACGTTTGATATATTGTTCTTGTTTACGATTAAATCAATTTTAGCCAAAACCTCAGCTTTTTCAGCTTGAAGTTTTGACAAAACTGCATTTAATATAAGGTTGTTGCTTTTGTTCATTACGCTTCTATGTCGGCATTTTTCTTGCTCTTTTTGCCTTGTTTGCCTTCTTTGGCCATCTTTTGTTGTTCTTTCTTGTCTTGTATAATTCTTCTACAAGCCAAATCAACAATTTCAGATGTATTCATAACCTTATCAGCTCCGTAATAACGTAAGTTTGCTTTAAATTCTTTTGAATCTGGTGCTTTTTTACCAATTTTTTGGCTTTCCATATCACCCATATCGACACCACAAAGAGCTTTATCTAACAGCATTAATTTCTGTTCTGACTCAAGGTCTTTCCAAACATCATAATATATAGTTAAAATGAAATCATATGTATCATTAATCATTTTATCCATATCACTTCTTTTAAATAAGTCAAACAAAGTGTAACTGCTTCCGTCTTTTTTAGGCTTGTTTGAATACAAGAATTTAATTCTGTTTGGTTCAATATACTCATTATGTTGAGTAGTTTTTTTGATGTGATTTGCTATAAAAAGCATTTCATCATCCGCGTCTTCGAAATTTTCAATACTTTGATAAACCGGTGTTGAATTTTTTAGTTTTAATTCTAAATCTTTGTCCATTTTTAAGTGTTTTTTTGATTAATAATAAAGCAAAGATAGTAATCGATAACGAGAAAATCAAGTAAATTTAAAAAAGTTGATGAATTATCTGTGAGTTCTGGTATTATGAGGGTCCATAATCCTATTATCTCTGGCAATCATATCAGAATTTCTAACCTTTTTACTGGTTTTATTTGAGCTTTGAGTTGAAGCTATGTTTTTTTCAACCCACTTTCTTCCTTCGTCTCCACCCCATAGTTCCCATTTTTGAATAATGGCTGAGTTTGTAATATTTTTCCCAGCAGTTCTTTCTTGAGCAGCTTCATCAGCATTTTTATCAAAAAAAGCTTTCATTCTTTTTAATTGAGCATGATTTACCGGCTCTTTAGAAATTAAAGCTTTGGCTTTTTCTAAACCAGAGCCTTCATTTGAACCGTTCGCTTGAACTAGTTGATTTGACTGTACTGTATTTAGAGCTTTTTGGACATTGTAAACAACATTGGTTGGCGGAGTAAAATTCTGTTTATCATACATAAATCTAAAATCTTCCTCCAAAGTTTTTCTTACCATTTTTCTAAGCTCCGCCTCAAACAAAGCATATTGCTGAGTGTAGTTGGCAAGATTTTCAAATGGTATTTTACCCTTCATTACTTTTTTGTATTGCTTTTTTGCTTTGTCTTTATATTCTATAATAAATATGTCAATCTTTCTTTCAACATAATCAACATCTTTAATAAATATCGTTTTTAAAGGTAATTCTAATTTAAAATGCGCTTCTCCATGATTTACCTCCATTGGTCTTAAAGTAATCTTCTGGTTTAATCGTGGAGCATATATTCTAAAATCACCTTCTTCGAATTTAAAATGTCTTATTAAATTTTGAAACTCATCTACATTTTCAGAGTATCCCGGATTTTCTTCAATAATTTCTAAAGATTTATCAAGCTCTTCTCCAATATTTTTATTTAATTGCTTTAAACGTTCTTTGCTTAACTCTCCAGAATAATTGTAAGTTGCATCTTCTAAATCTATTTCTCCGTTGATTTCTGCATTTTCTAAATCTTTAAAATTTTTTATATCTAATGAATTAGTTTTGAGAAAATTGTAAAACTTTCTCCAAGGTAAAACCAAATACCCATTTACATATTTAAATTTTTGTTCTTTTTTAAGCGTGTCTTCGATGGATTTTTCTTTTGCTTCGCCAATAGCTGTGCCATAATCATCTTTATATGTACCAAGTATTTCTTCAGAATTTTGAATATTTTCGTCTAAAAATTTTTGAAGCTCTCCTTGTTCTTCGAAGTTATATTTATGTGATACTCCTAAAATTTTTGCTAAGTTTTTTATCTTTTCTAAATTATCTTCATTTAAATAATAATGCATATAATTTAATTCATCATCATCTACCTCTTCGTTATCTCCGCTATAATGCTGATAATATCTGTTATTTTCATCTAGTCCAGAATATTTTTTATCATATTCATCCTCATCTATATCAATTTCAATTCCATCTTCATCCAATTCAAATCCTTTAAACCCTTCGAAATCTTTTTCAATAAACAAATCTCTTGGGTCTGCTTTTTTACTTAGAACTTGTGCTAGTTTTTTAATAATAGGTTGATTTACTTTATTAAAATCTTCTTGTGTAAATTGAATTTCGTGTTCTATTTTTTTATGTACCGGCAAAGCATTTAATTCTTCTTGCGTAGCATAATTATAAGTTATTTTATCATCAATGTTTAATGTTAAAATTTCTTTTGGATTTAAAGGGATTTTATGCTCTAACTTCAAATGAACTGGTAAACTATCAGATTCTTTTTTTGATAAAGGCAAATTATAATCCAACTTTAATCCTAAACTAAAATTTACATTTGGAATCTGTAATAATTCTTGTTTAAATTTTTCACCACCTTCAAAATCAAAAGATTTCCAAAAACTTTGTCGATGTCCTTTTATATTTATTATTTTTGGTAAAATCCTAAACATATCAAAAGCATACGGTAACAACTGAGCATTTAATGGGGTGTTATGAGTCCCTTGAATATCTTCAATTACTTGGATTGCCTCATTATACTGTAAAGCTATAAGTGGCTTGTAGTTTTCGTCAAGCAAAAAATAACCCTTATTATTAACATTAATATTACCTAATCCAACAAATTCTTCAGCCCTATTAAGTTGATTAAAACACCAACCATATTGTTCACCGGTATTAATACACCAATTAACCTCAGTAGCTTGAATCCATTGATATCCGTTTGGATATTTTTTAACAACTTTACCGCCCTCAACTCTCTCTCCGGTTCCTAAATTTATATTTTTTGCTTTTAACCATTCTTTAGCTTTTTCATAAACATTTTCAAATGGCTCTGTAGAATTTATTTTATTGTATCCAGATTTTTTAATCCAATTAGTTATAACACTAAGCTTATCTTTATCTTTTATGATTTCAGGATTAATTTTGGCCTGAGAGGCAATCCAAGGAATATATTGATTTTTATTTATGCTATCCTCATTAGAATTATCTCTTGTAGTTTCTTTGGCGAAATTTGTAGCGAAATCTATTATTTCTTGAGGATATTTTTCAGCCTGAAGTTTATTGATTCTGTTTTCAGAAACAATACCGGCAAGGTTCATTAATTTTAATATGTAATTCTCAGATAGGTTCATAAGATTATTAAGGTGATTAATCTTTAATCATCTTCTTTAAAGCGTTTTTTATATCTATCGGTAATCTTGAGTTGAATCCCATATTGTTAAGATTCCAATTTACTTCTTCGTAAAATCCAAGATTGTTTATTGGTGCACCGGATTCAATCG
>Ga0315289_10002318_pt1 | contig 29308 bp, 17 predicted proteins | sample YL17G11_40_MG_FD_203452 | JGI IMG/M metagenome (GOLD analysis project Ga0315289, IMG submission 203452) | Sediment microbial communities from Yellowstone Lake, YNP, Wyoming, USA - YL17G11_40 | ecosystem: Environmental > Aquatic > Freshwater > Lake > Sediment | place: USA: Wyoming | collected... | reverse complement strand
CATACCAAAAAAATAAACCCACCAATTTTTGATTTTCTCCCATCGTCTCAAACGTCCCCCCCCCCCCCCCCTCAAATCCAACAGGAACCCCGGGGCAGCGCCGGCGGCAGCGGCGCCTTCGCCTCCGCCGTCCTCGAGTACCGGGCCGCGCTCGCGGCCCCGGGCAGCCGCGGCGCCGCCTTCCTCGCCGTCTGCCGCGGCAAGGCCTCCGAGGGGCTCGACTTCTCCGACGACGCCGCCAGGGCCGTCATAGTCACGGGCCTGCCCTACGCGCTGGCGACGGACGCGCGCGTGTCGATCAAGAGGGCGGTGCTTGACGAGAGCGCGAGGAAGATCCTGGCTGCGGCGGGCGGGGGCGGGAACGGCGGCACCAAGCGCTTGTCGAGCGGCAGTGGCGCCGGCGTCTCTTCTTCCTCCTCTTCCTCTTCTCTTCCTCTCGTCCCGCTGACGGGAGAGGCGTGGTACGTCCAGCAGGCCGCCCGCGCCGTCAACCAGGCCGTCGGGCGCGTGATCCGCCACGTGTCAGACTACGGCGCGATCATCCTGGCCGACGAGCGCTTCGCCTTTGGCGGCGGCGGCGGCAGCGGCAACAGCGGGAAAGTCTCCGGAGCGGCAAGCGGCGGCTTCGGCCCGCGCTCTCAGCTGTCGGCCTGGGTCCGACGCTTGCTGGCCACGCCCTCGGACTTCGACCAGGCGATGAGCAGCCTCTCGGCGTTCTTCCGGGCGAGGTCGGCGGCGAATGGAGGAGGCGCAGGAGGAGGGAGAGCTACTGCTGCTGCGGCAGTGGCGGCAGGCGGGGCGGCGCCGAGGCTCCCCAGCGTCGGCACGCTCCGGCCGGCCTTCGCTCCGCCGAGCAGCGACAACAACCAGCAAGGAGGAGCGAGTGCTAACGCCTCAGGAGGTGGCGGCACCCGCGGCAGCGGGGGCGTCAACACCGCGGGGCTCGCGGGACTGATGGGGCGCGGGGGAGGGCGCGGCGGGGGAGCAAACGCGCTCGCGGCGACGGCCTCCGCGGCTCGGGGGGAGGCGCAGAAAGCTCCCTCTCCGTCCTCTGTTGCTTCTTCCCGGTCTCGCGACGACGGCGGCGTGGTTGAGCGCCTCCTCGCCGGGCTGGAGAGCGGCAGCGCGTTTGGCGGCGGGAGGGAGAGAGCGGCTCGGCCTCCTCTTCCTCCGCCTGCTGCCGTCGTCGCCCCCGTCTTCTCCCGCGCCGCGTCGTCGGGCGCTGCTTCCATGGCGGCAACCGCGCGATGGAAGCGCTCCACCGCGATCCCTTCGGGGCTTCCTCCTTCGCGTCCCGTCGTCGAGAGCGTGGGACCGCGGCCGAGGCAAGGAGGAGGGGGGCAAGCTCCTCGCCCTCCTCTGGCGGCGAAGCAGCTTCAGCAGCAGCAGCAGCAGCAAGAGTCCGCTGCCGCTGCCGCTGCCGCCGCCGCCGCCGCCGCCGCCGTCCCGGCTGCTCACGCTCCTGCTGCGCCGTTGGAGAAGGCGCGGCCCTCGCAACAGCAGCAGCATCAGCAGCAGCAGCCGTCAGGATCAGCTCCTCGGACGCAGCAGTCGCAGCAGCCGCCGTCGTCGGAAGCCCCTCCTCCTCCTCCTCCTCCTCCTCCTCCTCCGACCTCTCTCGCTCCCGCCGCCGGTGGCACAAACTCTGTCCACTCTTACCTCGCGGCTCTGAAGGCCGGCCTGCCGGCGGATGACCACGCCAGAATCACCGCAGCGCTGCGCGCATACCGCCCCGGGGGCGGCGAGCAGACGGCGGGCGACGCGGCGAGGCTGATCTCGGAGGTCGCCGCAGTGCTCGGAGCTGCGAGCTCTTCTGCTGGCGCCCTTTCCTCCTCCCCTTCTCCTTCGGATGCTGCTACTGCTGCCGCTGCTGCTGCTGCAGCTGCTGTCGCGGCTCCTCTTGTGGCGCGCCTCCCGCTGCTGAAGGGCTTCGCGAGGTTTGTGCCGCAGGCGCACCGGGCGGCCTTTGAGAGGGTGGTCGCGGAGGCGGAGGCGGCGGTCGCGGGAGCGGCGGTGGCGGCGGCGGCGGCGAGGACGGAGGGAGCGGAGGGGCAACTGCCACGGCAACAGCAGCAGCAGAAGCAGCAGCAGCAGCAGCAGCAGGAGCAGCGCCGGCCAAGGCCGAGCCCGGCTGCCACCTCGCTCCCGCCTCCTCCGTCCTCCTCCTCCAGCAACCCGTTCTTCTCGGCCTCGGCCGCGGCCGCGGCGGCGCCCCGGGACAGGCCCCTCGCCTCCTCTCGGCCCGGCGGCCTCCCCCTCCCTCGGACGGGGCCCGGGGGCCGGGCCCTGCCCGCACTGCCGCAGAGGCCAGCTCCCTCGGCTTCGATCGCGGTCAGGGGGGGCGTCGCGGGGCCGGGGGGGAGCCTGCTGCCTCAGCAGCATTCGGCGGCGGCAGCGGCTCCTCTGGCGAGAGGAGGGGGGGGGGCTCGAGGCGCGGCCGCTTTCCCCCTGTCCGCTGCCAACCCTGGAGGAGCAGGGAGGGGGTCCAGCTTCTCCTACGACCAGCGCAGGCCAGGAGAGATCGGCGGGAGGAGGGCGGCGGTTCCGCGGGGCGGGCAGCGGCCGGGTCCGCCGCAGCAGCGGGGACCGCCGGGGGTGCCTGGCGCCCTGGCGGCGGTCTCTGCGTCTTCCTCGCAGCGGCAGCAGCAGCAGCAGTCGTCCGGAAGCGCGCGCGCCCTCGCCGCCGTGGCCTTTGCGAAGCAGAGGCAGAGCGCGCTCCAGCTGCAGCAGCAGCAGCAGCAGCAGCAGCAGCAGCAGCAGCAGCAGCAGCGGAGGTGGCCGCAGTGAACGAACTTTTGTAACACTAGCATTTTTGAATGAAAATCGAGTAATGAGAGAGGGAAGGGAAGGCAAGAGGAGACCGAGAAACGACAAGATCGGCGGCGCCACACTTCCTTCGTCTTCCCCCCCCCCTCCCCCCCCCCTAAAGATGATGGAGGCCCTGGAAGCTGTCCGCTCCGCCGCGGCCGAGGGCATGCGCCTGATGAATCAGCGCGCCCTGCTCGATGCGACGGTGGACGAGCTCGTGGGCAGCGGCGGAGAAAACCTGGGAGCTCTGCGAGCGACTCTGCTGGCCGCTCTCGATGCCGAGCCGGCCCTCCCTCGCTCGATCGTCTATCTGTACTTGCTGTGCGTTTTTTTGGGTTTTTATTTTTGGTTCTTTTTGCGGCCGGTACCGACAGAGGAGATAGTGGAGGGTGCGCTGCAAGCCTGGGAGCGTCAAAAAGAGAGCGAGAGAGCGAGCGCCGCGGCGGTGTTGAGGACGTCGAATGATGCGCCGACGAAGAAAAAAACCGATGCCTCGATCGCTCACCTTTTCTCCCTCGACCCCAAAAAACCTCTCAACCTTACCCAAAAATCACAGCGACGCCGCCTGGCACGCCTCCACCGACGCCGACGCCCCGCGCCTCGCCGACCTCTCCGCGGCCTTTGCCTCGTCGGTCGACCCCGAGCTTGCCCGCGAGGCCGCCCCCAGGCTCGCCGCGGTGCTGAGGAGGATGAGCGCTTTCTACTCTTCTCAAGGCGCGCCACGCTGCTCGCTACTGCCCCTGACGATGGCGCTGCGGAAGATGCAGAGGAGCGGCTGCCCGCCCCCCCCGGGCGGCGGCGGCGGCAGCGCGGGCGGGGAGATCACGCCGCTGCACCCACTTCTGTTCGAGGCGGCTCTGCAGGCGCAGAACCCGAGGGCGGCGCTCCCTGTCCTGGACGATCTGCTCGGCGGCGGCGGCGGCGGCGGCGGAGGAGGAGGCAGCGGAGGAGGAAAGTCTCCCGCTGCTGCTGCGCCCCCCGAGATCTCGCTCGCGCCGGAGACGACCGGCGTCTCGACCCGCGACGTCCTCCTCACCTTCTACCTGGGGGGCCTGCTCCGCGCCGCCCGCAGGGAGTGGGACCTCTCTTCGGCGGCCTTCGCCCTCGCGATCGGCGCCGTGCCCGCCGCCGCGGCCCCCTCTTCGATCGCGTCCGAGGCCCTCAAGAGGTGGACGCTCGTCCGCGTCGCCGCGGGGCGAGGGAGCTTGCCGAGCCTGAGCGAGCTTCCCGCGGCGAGGGCCGCGAGCCCTGCCGTGGTCCGGTCCGTCAAGGCTGACGCGGCTGCGTACCTGGAGCTCGCTCGGGCGGCCGGGCGCGGGGTGTCGGCGTACGCGGCCGCCGCGGCCAAGGAGGGCGGGGCGCCCTTTTGCTCGCCGGGGAGCGGCGACGGCGACGTCTCCGCGGCGGCAACGGGCGGCGATGGGCAGCTCGGGCTGCTGCGCGCCGCGGTCCGCGGGGAGAGGGACCGCGCCCTGGCCGCGCTCTCGCGGGTGTACGCCGCGCTGCCCCTGCGCGACGTCCTCTCGAAGGCGGGGGAGAGGGGTGCCGGCCGCCGCGCTTCTCCCGGGGCGGCAGCGGCTGCGGGCGCGCCGCCTCCGGCGGTCGAAGAAGACGAGGAGGAGGGGGAGGAGGAAGGCGGAGGAGAGGGAGAAGAAGAAGCCGCAGCCGCTGCACTCTCCACCTTCCCTCGCGGCGCAGCAGAGATGTTCGACGGCGATGAGGAGGGCGAGGGCGGAGGGGAGGAAGTGATGGAGCAAGAGCAGCAAGGAGAGCAGCAGCAGGCTCCCCCCGCTGGTGCTGCCGCCACCACCCCAGCTGCCCGCGGCCTCCGCTCCCGCGCTGGGCCGCCGCGCTCGTCGACGCGCCGAGGAGGAGCCCAGCAGGAGCAGCAGCAGCAGCAGCAGCAGCCGAGCCCCGGCTCGCGCCGCGCCACGGCGGAAGCCCACGCCGCCGCGGTCGCCGCCGCCCGCGCGGCCTCGGCCTCTTTTGAGGCGTCCCTGCTCCCGGCGAGGCTGGCGAGCAAGGGCAAGGAGGAAGACGGCGCCGACGAAGAAGAAGAGGCAGAGCGGGCGCTGTGGTCGCTGGCGGACGCCGCGCTCGCTGCGCTCTCTTCTTCGAGCTCCCCCTCCTCGTCATCGTCGTCCTCATCCCCCGTGTCGTCGTTCGAGCTGCCCGCCCTGGCGCACTCCACCCTCGTCCGCATCGACGCCGTCGCCAGGACCGTCTCCTTCGAGAACGAGGCCGAGGCCGCGGGCGGAAGCGGGGCCTCCCCCTCCGTCTCGCCACTCGCGCTGCGCGAGCTCCGGCGCACGCTCGACGCCGTCGTCGAGCTGACGGCGAGGGTGAGGGCCGCGGCCCGCGAGGCGAAGACCGAGCCGGGGATGGTCCGCAGGGCCGTGGAGAGGCAGCAGCGCGGGGAGTGCGAGGCGGCCGAGGCCGAGGCCGCGAGGGAGAGGGAGAGGGAGAGGAGGGACGCAGAGCGGCAGCGGCAGGAGGCTGGCGGCGGGTCCGACGTCGACTTTGCGGTGGCTTGAAAGAAAACGTTTGGAGGGTGTTTTTGTTTTTCGTGTTCAAAACCGTTTGATTCTCTTGTTACACCGCATCACTCATTTCAGAGAGAGAGGGAGAGAGAGATAGAGAGAGAGATAACACATTGTAGAAAAAAGAGAATAAACAAGGTAAAGAAAAAAAAGCTACACAAGTGAGAAAGAAAGAAAAAGTTCTCTCTCTCTCTCTCTCCCTCTAAACACCCCTCTCCTCCTAGAATATCTGTTCACTTGTTCAGCCACAGCTGCGTCCTCTTGGTCCTGCTGATCTTCTTCTGCAGCTGCAGCAGCCCGTAGAGCAGGCCCTCGGCGGTCGGCGGGCAGCCCGGGACGTAGATGTCGACGGGCACGATCCGGTCGCAGCCGCGGACGACAGAGTACGAGTAGTGGTAGTAGCCGCCGCCGTTGGCGCACGAGCCCATCGAGATGACCCAGCGCGGCTCGGGCATCTGGTCGTAGACCTTGCGGAGGGCCGGGGCCATCTTGTTGGTGAGCGTGCCCGCGACAATCATGACGTCGGACTGAACGTTTTTTTTGGAATATTTTTTTAAATGTTTTTTTTCTCTCCGTTAGCGGCGTCGCGAGGTTTAGAAAAAAAGGCACCTTCTCTCTCGTTTTTCCTTCTCTTTTCGTCTTCTCTTCGCTTACCTGTCGCGGCGACGGCCTGAAGATGATGCCGAAGCGGTCGAGGTCGTAGCGGGCGGCGCCCGTGTGCATCTGTTTTAGGGAGGGGCGGCGAGAGAGCGAGGGTGAGAAGATGGAAGTAGAGGAGGGTCGAGGTTGAAAAACAAAACAGTTTGCTGGGTGTCTCACGGACAAGCAAGCAAAAACGTTCTCTTGTCCTGCGCGAGTCGCTCTTTTTTTCGCGATTCTCTCTCCGCGAACGCAAAGATCTCGCAATGCTCTACGCTCGAGAAGAAAAAGAGTTTCGGAAGACAACACGCGAGCGCAACCACGCAGACGGATGCGCTCCCTTCGCCACGATGGAAGTTTTGACGCCCTCGCTTTTTGCTCCTTCTTCATCATCCTTTTCCCCCTCTCTCTTCTCTTACCATCTCGACCGCGCAGCACGCCAGGCCAAAGGTCATCGGCCACATCGAACCCTCGCGGGCCCAGTTGACGAGCGCGTCTACTTTCGACACGACGAACTCCGCGGCGGGGGAGTTCGCGCTGTGAGGGGAGGAGGTGGAGACCGAGCGGCGATTGACGAGACTCGTCGCGGCGACGGCGGCCGGCGCCACGGAGGAAGCCGAGGCGGAGGAGGAGCTCGCGAGCGACGCCGAGGAGGACCTCAGCGCCGCCGCGGCGGCCGCCGGGAGCAGCGACAAGGCTGCCCGCGAGGACGCAGTCATTGTTTCCGAGAGGGCGAGCGCGGAAGAGGGAGGAGAAAAAACGGAAGACCCCGCTTCGAGCGGCAACGATTTGTGTTTCGATGGTTTTTTTTCCCCCTTCACTCTTTCGTTCTTGCTCTCTTTTAACAAACGAAACCTCAACAGAGCCGCCAGAGGGACGGGGCTCGATCCTCCGTCGCCACCAAATGCGCAGCGTCAGAAGTCAATGCTCGTGGCCGCGAGGCGGTGGGCGACGACCTCTCCCCCTTCGCCCTCGCTCTCTTCGCCCTCGCTGTCGCCGCTCTTGCTGTCTCCGCTCTCGCTGTCACTTTCACTCTCGCTGCTGCTCCGGTGCCCTTGCTCTCCCTCCTCCGCTCCCCGCCACCGTCGCCGCCTCTGCGTCGTCGTCTCTGGGCTCCCCCTTCGCCTCCCCTCCTCTCCCTCGTCCTCCGCTTCGTCGCTGCTGTAGACGATGCTGCTGACTCTCGAAAGCTCGAGGCGCGGGACAAAGGGCCGGCGACCGGGGCGAGGGGAGGCCAAAGGCGGCGGCAGCGCAGCAGGAGGAGGAGGGAGGCGGAGAGGAGGAGGAGGAGCGGCGGCGGCAGCGGCCCCTCTCGCGGCTCTCTCGGCCGCTGCAGCCTCGTTCGCGGCCTCCAGGGCTGCCGCCTTCGCATGCGCCGCAGCATCTGCCGCCTTGGAGGCGCCGTCGCGGGGAGCGGAACAGGGAGGCCCAGGGGCCGCCGCAGCCCTCCTGTTCTCGTCGCCCTCCCCCCGTCTCGCCCCTCTTCCCAGGCCCCCGCCGCCTCCTTCCTTCGCCGCCGCCGCCGCCGCCGCGCAGCTCACCGCCGCGCCCCTCGAGACAAACCGCGGCGATCCCGCGGCCCCCGCGGCCTCCGCTGCCCTCCCGGCGGCCCTCGCGCACGCCCGCGCCCTGGCGGTCGCCTCCTCGAGCGCGGCCGACAGCGCGCGCGCCCTCGCGCGGAGCGCCGCGGCGGCGCGCCGCTCGCGGGCCAGCGCGCGCGCCGCCGCGGCCGCCGCCTCTCCCGCGGCGGCCGCGGCCTCCTCCGCGGCGAGGGCCCTCGCCGCGGCCCCCAGGCTCGGGGCGCTGAAGGACGAGGGCGCAGATGGAGAGGGGGCAGAGGGGGAGGGGGAGGAGGGGGAGGAGGGGGAGGGGGGCCGAGCGCAGACCAGCGCCCTCTTGGCGGCCTCCTCGGCCCTCGCCAGCCGCGGGCACAGCGCGCGGAGGGACTCGGCCGCGGCGCGTTCCCTGTCGCGGGAGGCCTCGAGCTCGGCCTCGAGGCGGGCGATGGTCGTCCGAGCGGAGGAGCCGTCGTTGTCCCCGGCTCCTGCTGCGGCTGTCCCTCTTTTCAGACCGCCGCCGCCGCCGGTCAACGAAAAGGACGGCGACCGCGACGAAAGGGGAGAGAGCGGCGGCCAGCGGTGCTTGCTCCTCCTCTGTGCCTCTCCTCCTCCTCCTCCTCCTTCGTCCACTCTTCTCCGGGAAGCCTTTGGGGAATGCGGGATCTCTCTGGAGCTCGCGATGCGCTCCTGGTGGCTCTTTCGCGGGTTGGAGAACATCTTTTGAGTGTTTTTTTTGTGGTGAAGTGTCGGCGAAGGAAGCCGAAAAGTTTTTTCAAGTTTTTTCAGAGCCGCGCAGTTTTCTTCAGAGCCGACGACGTTCTTCTCCGTTTCTCACACTTTCCTTGTTCTGCACAAGGCTCCGTGCCCCGTCATGGCGTCGCTCTTCTCTTCTGCCTGAAGCTTGGGGGCGTACGTCCATTTAGAGCTGCTCTACTTTCTAGAGGCGGCAAAAAGAGAACGCGCGCTCGCCTTTGCGCGCCTTGGCCCCCCCCCCGCCCCGACTCGAAGCAAGATGAAGAACGCTCAGCCAATGGCGGCGGCGCCTCCTGGCCAGCTCCTCCTCCTCCATCAAGTCCCTCCGCGGCGCTGCCTGAAAAAGTCCGCCTCCGCCGCCACTCTTCTAGGCGGTGGTGCCGTCGCTGCCAGCAGGTACCTGCTGCAGGAGGAGCTGGGAAGAGGGGCCAGCGGCCAGGTGAGTATTGCGTAATACGAATTCGAAAAAACAAGCCGATAGGAGACAAATGTCGTTTCTTATACATTGGCGGCGGAGAAATTCACGCTCTCGGGCGAAACGCCTCCAACTTACTAGCCTCTGTACAAAGCGGCCAAAACGTGCCCTTTTTAAGATCATTTCAAGAGACACAGAAAAGTCTCTTTGCGCTGCTCAGAGTAAAAGGAATAAGAGGAAAGATGCGACGCGAGTTGAATTGCGTGCGCTGGAATGCCTTTCTCCTCCCTCCCTCCCTCCCTCCAACGACTGAAAAAGGCTGACTTTCTCTGTTTTTTTCTCCCCTCTTTTCCTCTTTTTCTCTCTTTCCCCCGCCTCCGCCTCTCCACCAACACCAGGTCTTCCGCGCCATCGACTCCCTCACGGGCGCCGTCGTCGCTGTCAAGCGCCTCCCGCTCACGACAGCCGGATCCGCCGCGGCCCTTGCCCGCGAGGTCGGGCTGCTGTCGGCGCTCAGCCACCGGCACGTCGTCCGCTGCGCGGCGGCCTTTGCCGCGCGCGGCCACCTCGCGCTCGTCTTGGAACACTGCGCCGCGGGCTCGCTGGAGCGCCCCCTGGCGCCGGGGGGAGGGTACGGCCCGCTGCCGGAGCCTCTGGCCGCGGCGATTATGAGCCAGGTCCTGTCAGGGCTCGCTTACCTGCACTCGCAGGTGAGAATGAGAGCGCGGAGAGGGAAGAGCGAAGGAGAGGAGGAGGAGAGTGAGAAAAGAAAGAGAGCGAGCGACGGAGAAAAAAAGCTGACCCCCATCTTTTTCCCCTTCGTTTCCCCCTCCGTTCCCCTCCGTCCCCGCCCCCCCCCTTCTGAATTCATATACTATAGGGCGTGGTCCATCGCGACGTCAAAGCCGCAAACGTCCTCGTCAGCGCCTCAGGCGTGGTGAAGCTGGCCGACTTCGGGATCGCCGCTCGTTGCGGAGCCAAGGAGGCCGAGAAGCCGAAGGGCGGCACCACCGTCGTCGCGGCGTCTTCCTCCTCTTTGGCTTCTGCCTCCTCCTCTTCTGCTTCTTTGGTCGCTTCTTCTTCCTTCCACAACCAGCCTCTCGTCTCCAAGATTGGGATCATGCTCGGCGCCGGGAGGAGGAGGCGCAGCAGCAGGGGGAGCAGCGAAGGGAGCAGCGAAGGCGGCAGCAGCTGCAGCTGCAGCGAGTCTGGCGGCGGCGGTGGAGCCTGGCAAGAGGGGCCCCGGCGGAGGAGCCGCCTCAGCGGCCCCGGCGAAGCCGCTGCCGCCCCGTTGCCTCCGCTGCCCCCTCGTCCCCGCACCCCGAACCCTGCTGCTGCCGCGCCCCCTCCCCCTCTTTTCGACCTGGGCGACGACGGCAGCCCCGTCGGCTCCCCCTACTGGATGTCGCCCGAGGCCGTCGAGGCGACCGCGGGCGCGGCGCCGGCGCTCGACGTCTGGGCCGCCGGCGCTCTGGCCGTTGAGCTCGTGACAGGCTCGCCCCCCTACGCGCACCTGCCGCCGATGGCCGCGCTGTTCCGGATCGTGCAGGACTCGGAGCCGCCGATCCCGGGCATTTCGCCGTCGTCATCGTCGTCCTCTTCTTCCCCCGGCGGCGCAGGCGGCGGCAAGAGCAGCAGCAGCGGCCCGATCTCTGCAGAGCTCGAGGATTTCCTCAGGGCGTGCTTCGTCAGGGACCCCGCCGCGAGGCCGCCCGCCGCGGCGCTGCGGTCGCACCCCTGGATCCTGAGGGGCAAAGAGGGCCTCGCCGCGGCCTGGCCCCCTGCCGCCGCGGACGCGGCCGAGAGGGGCGTCCCGGCCGCCGCGCTAGCAACGCTGTCGGCGGTGGCCGAGAGGGCGATCGCGAGGTCGGCGGCCGCGGCAAGGCTGCGGGCGGAGAAGGGCGGGGGAGGGGATGGCGGGGGCCCGTGCTTGGCCCCCTCGTGTTCTTCTTCCTCTCGTCACGAGAGGCACCTGCACCAGCGCGAGCAGAGGCGGCGCGAGGCAGAGGCCGCCAGCGGGGAGCCCTCCCCTCCCTCGTCGGTCGACGGCAGCGACGGCGACGGCGGCGGCGGCAGCGGCTGCAGAGGGCTCGCAAGGTGGAGCCGCCAACCCGGGCCTCCCGAGGGCGTCCGCGGCGTCGCCGCCTACGCCTCCGCTTCCGCTTCGCCGTTCTCCTCTCCCTTTGCGAGGGCGAGCAGCGAGGCAAGAGCAGGAGCAGCTGGGGCAGGAGCAGCCGCAGGAGCAGCGGCGACGGGCGGCTGCATCCCGGTCTCGGGTCCGCGGAGGGTCCTGGACGGCGACGACCGCCCCCCGGCGACTTTGACGACTTCGACCACGACGGGGGCCCCCGCGGACTGGCACGCGACGGACGGGCTCGCGCGGTGGGTCGCTTCATTCGAGGCCCCTTCCTCTTCGGCTCCTTGGGCCTCGAACATGTTTCCCGACGGCGGCGGCGGCGGCAGCGGCGGCAGAGCTGCAGCTGCTGCCGTTCCTCCTGCTCCTTCCTTGCCGCCGCTGGCCGAGAGGGCGGCCTCTTTGTCGTTCGTGCCTCGTCTCGCTCCGGCCTTCTCTTCGCCACAGCCGCAGATGAACCAATCGAGTCGGATGCGTCCGCGCCGCTCCGTTCCGATGGATTATTCCCCGGGGAGAGGAGGAGGCATGGAAGCAGCAAGCGCAGTTGCCGCCGCCGCCGCCGCTGCCGCCGCCGACGCCGCCAGCCTTTCGTCCCCCGCCCTCCCCTCTGTGGTGCTCTCTACTCACGGCTCGGCCAACGCCACCAACTCCGCGACCATGGGCCTCGGAGGCGGCGGCGGCGCCGCGGCCAAGAGCGCCGCCGCGGACGGGGCGAGCGGGAGGAGGCTCGCGACCGCGCTGCGCGCGGCCGAGAGCCACTTGTCGCAGCTCGAGCGGCAGCAGCGTGACAAGTTTGACGAGATGAAAAGGAGGAGGAGGGCCGAGGGGGAGATGCCTGAGGCTGCCGAAGGAGAGGCGACGGGAGAAGAGGAAGAGATAGAAGCAGCTTGCGAGGCAGAGCGGCGCTCGCCTTGTCCCGCTCCCGCTTCTGCCGTCGCTCCTTCGCTCCCTTCTCCTCGACTCCCGCTCCCTCCTCTCCCGAGGGCGGCGGCGACGTCTCTCCTCGCCGACCTCGAAGAGCTCTCTCTTCTGGCTTCGGCCTCCCGCGTCGGGTCCTCTGCGTTCCTGGCTGCAGGAGGCGGCCCGGCGCTCGTCGCGGCCCTCAGAGCGGCCTCTGCTTTCGGCGCCGACGGCGGCAACGGCGACGGCGGAGAAGGCGGCGGCGGCGGCGAAGGCGCTCAAAACCGAAGCCACGGAAAGCGGCGCCGCCGCCTCCGCCCCAGGCTCGTCCTGGCCGCCCTGCGCGCCTCGAGGGCCCTCTATTCCGCTCCCAACGACCCGGCGACGGCGGACGCCCTGTGCGAGGAGGGGGGACTCGCCGCCGCGGTGGCGGCCCTCGTGGTCTCGACCTGCGGCTCTCCGCCTCCTCACTCTGCTCCTGTCTCCCGCACTTCTGCTACCGCTGCGCTCTCGCGGGTGCGGGCCAGCGCCGCCCTCGCCCTCCACGACCTCGCCGAACGCGGCGGAGGGTCGGCCAGGGCGCTCGTCGCCGCGGGTGGGCTCCGCGCGGCGGCGGCGCTGCTCGACGCGGGGGACCGCCGCGGCCCCTCCGCCCCCGGCCTCGACGGGGGCCTCGACGCCCCCGACCCGAGGATGCCGGCTGTCGGCGTCGAGGCCGCGTGGCGGTGCATTGAGGCCCACGGCGCCGGGTCCCTGAGGAGCCTGACGGCATCGCTCGCCGCGGTCGGGTTCGTGGGGAGGCTGGCGAGGGAGCTGGAGGAGGCCGCGGCGGTGCTCGCGGCGTGCTGTGCCTGCTCGGAGGCGGGTGCACCTCCGGCTGCCGCAGCCGCAGCTGCCTCAGCCGCCTTGTCCCGGAGACGCAGCCGGCGCAAAGTCTTCCCCGAGGAGGAGGAGGCACTCCCTTCCGCCGCCGCTCCCTCTGCTGCTTCTCCTCCTCCTCCCTGGTATTCTTTCGGGACCGCGATCGAGAGCGTCGAGGCCGAGGCAGCGCTCTTTTGCTTCCACGGCGACGACGACGACGACGACGGCGACGACGACGACGACGACGAAGAGGACGATGCCGAAGAGAGCGACTATGACGACGGGGAAGAGATGGCGACCAAGAGCCGCCGCCGTCGCGCTTCCCCTTCCCCGTCGCCTCCCCCCGCTCCCGCAGCCGGAGAGAATCCGGCGCTGGACCTTCTCAACAGATCCCCGAGGTCCCTGTGGAGGAGGCCCTCTGTCGCCCCCGAGGCGACGGCGGCGGTGGCCGAGGCGGCCGGGGCGAGGAGGGAGCGGGACCGGCGGCGGCGGCAGACCGACCCCGGAGAGGCGACGGCTCCTCCGCTTCTGATCCCTTCCCCGCTGTCGCTCTTCCGCAAGTCCACCACCGCTTCTTCGGTCGCCGCGGAACACTCTGGAGAGCCTTCCCCTCCCTCGTCAGGGCTGGTGCGGCTTTCCATCTTCCCGCGGCAGAGGACGAGCACGACAGCGGCAGCAGCAGCAGTAGCGGCGGCAGCAGCAGCCGTTGCGGCGACGACGGCGAGGGACGACGCCGCGTCTTCTCCTTCTGCTCGTCCTCCGCTCGGGCCCCGCGCCTTGGCCGCGTTTGTGGATCGGGCCGCCAACCTGCTGCTGGTCCTCTCATGCGGGGGAGCCGGGGCCAAGAGGGCGCTGGCGGACCCTGCGGTAAGCTCGGCGCTGCTGAGGCTCCTGCGCGCCTCCTCTTGCTCGGCGGCGGCGGCGGCGGCGACCGCCTCCACCGCCTCTGCCGCGTCCGGCGGCGCCGCCGCGAAGAGGGCCTCGAGAAAGTCTCCCCCGGGGGGCAACCCCCTCTCCCACCTGACCCGCCGCCTCCTCCGCACGCTCAAAAACGTCGCCGAGGAGCCCTCCACGGCAGAGCCTCTGGGCGCGGCGGGCGCTGTCGCTGCCCTCGTCTCTCACGCGGCCGCCGTCTCGGCCGCCGTCTCGGCCGCCCCGGCCTCTTCCTCGACGACGACGACGCCGACGCTGCCTCTGGCGGCGGCGACAGGCCTTCGGGGCCTCGGCGGCGGGCTCGACGCCTTGGGCGCTCTTTCGTCCCTCTGCAGGGGGTGCCCAGCGAGGCTGGCCCAGGCTGCCGCCGCGGGGGGGGCCGCCGCCCTGGCCGGGATCCTGCTGCTCGACCTCGAAAAGGGGGGCGAGCAAGGCGAGGACAAGGGCGCCACGGGGACGGCGCCGCCGGCGGAGAGGGGACGGGGCGCGGCGGCGGCCAAGGAGGCGGCGGGGGCGGCAGGGGCCGCAGCGGCGGAAGCCGCTTCGTCCTCGCGTCCTCGCTCCGGCCGCTCCGCCTCGCTGGCCCGAACGTCTTCCTCCGTCTCCTCGGGCGGGAGCAGCAGCGGCAGCGGCCGGTCCTCGAGGAGCAGCGGCAGCGGCCGGGGCGGTTCCCGCTCTGCCGCCCCGCAGCTCCCGCCCGAGGTCGTCGCCGCCTCCCTCGCGCGGGCCAGGGAGCTCTCCGTCCCCCTGCTCTGCGGAATGGTCCGGTGCCCCGGGAGGAGGGCACGCAGGGCGCTGTGGGCGGCCAGGGGGGCCGACGCGCTGCTCGTGCCCATCGAGGCCGCCGCCAGGGAAGCGAGGGCCGCGGCGGGGGCCGCGGCGGCGGCGCGGGCGAGGGTCGAGGAGCTCGCCGGCAGGTTTTCCTCCGCCGCCGCGTCCTCGGCCCCGATCCTCGAGAGCCTGCGCGAGGCCGCCTCCGAGGCCTCCCACGCGGCGCAGCGCGCTCGGGCGGTCGCCGCCGGCGGCGAGGCCCCGGCCGCCCTGGCCGCGCTCGCGCACTGGTCGCGCCGCGAGAGGCGCAGGGTCGCCGCGAAGCTCTCGTCGGCCGAGGGCGCCTCGGCGCTCGCGGCCTCGCTGGGGCCGCACGTCGCCGCGGCGGAGGCTAGCAGGGAGGCGGAGAGGGCGGGGAGGGTGGCGGAGCTGGCCGCTGCTGCTGCTGCTGCCGCTGCTGCTGCTGCTGCTGCCACCACCGCTGCTGCTGAAGCTGCCGACGACGGCGGGTCCTCTTTCGAAGAGGCGCTGGCAAAGGCGCTCGGCCGCCTCGACCTCGGCCTCGCTTCTTCTTCTTCGCCGCCGAAGAAGCATACGAGGCAGCAGCAGCAGCAGCATCAGCACCAACACCCGGACCCCGCAGCGGCCAACGTGGCCCGGGCCTTGGGCCCGCTCCTGCGCCTGCTGGCCTCGGCGGGCCGCGTTCCGCGCGCTGCCGCGGCCGCGGGCCTCGTCGACGGCTGCCTGTCCCTGCTGTCGCCCTCCCCCTCCTCCGGCGGCGGCCTGGCGGCGGAGCCGCTCGCGGCCCTGCCGCTTCTGGACGCCGTCGCTGCTATGTACGCCGCGGCCTCGTCCCCGAGGGCCTTTATCGCGGCGCACGGGCCGGAGGCGACGCTGAGGAGGGTGGCCGCGGGGTGCGGATGGGGCGGGGTTGCGTTTGGCGATGGCGACGACGACGGGGAGGAGGTCGAGCGCGAGGAGGGAGGGGAAAAGGAGGCGTCGGCTGCTGATGCCGCAGCTGCTGCTGCTGTCGGCGAAGCCTTGCGCTCTGCCTCTGACTCTGACTCCGATTCAAGATCCTCTGACGGCGACGAAGAACACGGCCATGGCTTTTCCTCGTCTCCTCCGCGGTCGTACTCTCCGGCAGCGACAGCTGCTGTGAAAGGAACGTCTCCGCTCCGGAGGAAAACCTCCCCGCCGCGGCCTCTTCCTGCTCCTCCGGTCTTCTCGACGGCCCTGACTGCCGGCGAGACCGAGGTCAGGGCCCGGGCGAACGCCTTGCTCAAAGCCTTTAGGATCAACGCCGCGCTTTGAGAGCTAGTTTCTTCTTCTGCGTGTACTATTTTTTGACCCGTAGCTTGCTTTTTACCCCTTGCCTTGCTTTGCCTTGCTTCTAAGCGTTCGCCTGTTAACCTGGACTTTCCACACCTGTGTCAAAAAGAAAATACCATTTTAAAATGCATGTTTACAAAACTAAAGAGGAACACGCGGCCGAACACAGAGGAGCGGGGATGGGGGGTGGAGGGGGGTGCAATTCCCCAGCTCCCTTGTTTTTTTTTCTTTTTCTGAAGCTGTTATAAATTAAAAAAAAAAGCTGCGCCCAACACCACGAAAAAACAATACACGTCTCCTCTCTCTCTTTCTCTCTCTCTCCGGTGGCACATTATAAAACAAATTAAAAGAACGGCGGCGGCTCTCAGGAAATCGGCGCGAGAGCGGGCCGCGACTCGTCGAATCCCTCCGGCAGCGCAAGCTCCTCGCCTCCGCTCCCTCCCCCGGCGGCGGCGCCCCCCGCGGCGACGGGCCTCGCGACGCCGAGCGCCCTCCAGGCCTCGTCCACGGCCTTCTGCAGGTCCCTGCGCGGCTTGGCTGACCTCTTGCCGTACCCGCTCGCGAACCGGTCGAGGCTCCGCGGGCTCAGCCACGCGCAGTTGCCGTCGCCGAAGAAGACGACGAAGACGGACTCCGGCTTCCGCCGCAGCGCGAGCGCCGACGCCGGCGGCGGGCTGCGGACGACGGCGGGCCACCAGGGGTAGGACAGCAGCCTGGCCCAGCAGACCTCGTGGGGCTGGGCGCCGCGCTCCTTCGGGACGGGCGGCCCGGTGAGCCAGAAGCCCGGGGGGGGAGGCGGAGGGAGAGCTGGGGGCTGGGCGGGGTTTGCCTGTTCCTCTCCCTCCCCCTCTTCGGGTCGCTGCGGCGGCGGAGACGGGGCAGCAGCAGCGGCAGCAATCGCAGTCGCAGTTGAGTGGGGAGAGCCCGCACTCGCGTTCGCAGAGCCCGAGGACAACGCGGACGGGTTCTTCTGCTGCTCCGGGCTCATCGGCCGAGGAGGCGGCCGCGGCACTGGCGGAGAAGGAGACGAACACGCCGCCGCCGCACTTACCGCCGCCGCTCCCACCGCCGCTGCCGCAGGAGAAGCGGGCGCCGTTGACGCCGACGAGGTCTGCATCATCCTCATCGACGCAAACATCAGCGCCTCGTCCCTGTGGAGCCTCGAGGCCGCGGCCGCCTCGGCGGTGGCCTTGGAGAGGGCGACGGGCAGGAGGCCGCCGTTACAGGCCTCGTGCGAGGAGAGGCAGGAGACGCTACGGGCCCGCTTCATCTGCGGCGGCGCGGCGGGCGGCGCAGGGTGAGCGAGTTCTCCGTCGCCGCCGCCGCTGCCTCCTCCTCGTCCCCCGGCCCCCGCGCCTCGCTCGCTATCAAACCTTCTTCTCGCGGCCGCCACCGCCGGGGTCCACCCGCTGTCGCTCTCCGCTCCTTCGTCTTCCGTGCAGTCGAGGGAGGACAGCGGCAGGAAGGCGGCGAGCTCCGTCTCCGAGGGGGGCGGGGGCGCGAGGTGGAGCAGCGCTAGTGAGCCTCCAAAGCGTCGCTCCTCGATCGAGTTTCGGCCGCCGACGTTGCTGAAGCGCCGCTTCGAGTTCCCCCCACCGGCTGCTACTGCTACTGCCGCTGCGGCTGCGCCTGATCCTGTTCCTGCTGTCGCCGGGCGAACGAGGCGGCGCATCGATGCTGCCATTGCCGCTGCATTCGCGGCGTTGCTCGACTCGGCAACGTGCGCGGCGGCGGCAGCGGCGGCCGAGGCGGCGGCGACGTTGGCGAGCGCCGCGGCCTCCGCTGCGGCCAAGTCCCCAAAGCTCAGGCTCCGCCGCCGCCAGGGGTCCCCGCGGTGCGCCCCTGGGTGCGCTCCCAGGTCGACGAGCTCGTCGCAGAGGGCCGCCGCGGCCCAGGCGTCCGGGATGTCGGGCACGGAGGGACCGGCAACGGATTGGGGGCAAGGGCCGGCTGACGCGCCGGAAAGCAGCGCGGCACGGGCCGCGGCCGCGAGCGTCGCCGAGCTAGGCGCGGCGAAGTCGCAGCGAAGAGGCTGCTGCTGTTGCTGCTGGGCGAAGAGGCCGGCCCCAAAGTTAGCCCCTGTCGCCCTGTAGCCCGCGACGGGGCCCGAAGGAGGGCCCGGCGCAGCGAGGAGGCTTCGGTGCTGCGCATGGAGCAGCGAGACGGCCGCCGCTGCCGTCGCGGCCTGAGCCGGAGCGGCCGGAGCCACGCCGACGGGAAGGGTGACGGCGGCGGCGTACGGGGCCGGATGAGGAGCGGGGGAGGCGGCGGCCGTCGGTCGCGGGAGGTAGAAAGCGCTCCCGGCAGTTGCCGTGGCGTCCGCCTCTGCCGTCGTCGGCGTCCCTCCCTCGCCGCCGCAGCTTCCGCCTCCGCCGCATGCCTCGCTCCTCGGCGAGACGCTCGCACCGTACCGGGGGTCGGTGCTTCCTCCAAAGCCGCTCGGGTTTGTCCACTGGGACTGCGAAGCGACGCCGGAAGAATAGGAGCCGCCGCTGTTTGTTGCCGCCGTTGCGGCAAGCGGCTGCTGCTGCGGCTGCAGAGGAAGAGCTTCTTCCGCCGCCGTCGTCGTCTTCAGCGCGGCGAGCGAGGCCCCGTCGCCGCCGCCGCCCTCCCAGGGCCAGGAAACGCCGTCGAGGCCCAGGTCGGCGGCCAGGTGGTCGTTGTCGTCGGCGTGGTGCGCGTGGTGGTCGTGGAGCTCCTCCGCGCTCTCGAAGGCTGCGGCGGCCGCCGCCGCGGCCGCGCTCGGCGAGGTCGAGGAAGCGGGAGGAGCAGCAGCGACAGCGGAAGCGTCGGCGGCTGAGCCGCTGTTCCCCCACTCCTCGACCGAGGAGTCGCCGGAAGCGTTGCCCCCGGAGGCGACGGGCGAAGGAGCTGGAGTGTGAAGAAAGAGGGGAAGAGAAGTAGAGGTTGGAAAAAAAATCCGAGAGCCGAACAAGAGGCAGGCGCGACGAGCGAGAGAGGCGACGAGGACTTCCTCCCGATCTCGTCACCTCAATCTGTCTCGAGCGACAGCGCCTTCTACAGACCCAAAAACTGGAAGAAGCCAGGCTCGGCATCCCGATACCTCTTTGTTCTCACCCTTTTCGACTTTTGACGTGGGGGCCTCGAGCGGGGCAGCATGGAGCGACTGCATCGTTACCCTCGTTTCACGGTAGGTTTGTGAAGACTCGGTTGATTCCCTTTCGAGGTTTTTGCCTCTCGCGCGATTTCGGTCGCTTCTGCCCCTCGCCGACGAGAGAATGAGAATGTGTCGACCCGTGCGCGAGGAAGGGGGGCGATGGGATCAAAGTTCCGAGATCGCGCGTGGAAGAAGCGCGACCCGAACAAAATTGAGAGCGCTGCGTCAGCGAGAGCAGAGAAGCGAGCGAGAAAGTGAAGACTCTTAGAGCTCTTCGAGCTCGACCCAGACTTCAAAGTGAAAAAAAAACTCGACCGAAACGATGCTCCTCCTCCTCTTCTCTTCCTTCGTCCTCGCCTGCGCCCTCTGCCTCTACAACCGCGCCGTCATCGCCCCCATCCTGGAGAGAGTCGCGTGAAACAGATGCAGGGCAGCTGCGCGAGGGGTGTGCCGTCGCAGCTGCTCGACTCCTCTTCCCAGTCAAAGTCGAAGAGACCAACGGCATCGTCGACGATAGGAATGAACGCCCGCTCCGACGACTCCTCCGCTGCCGTCGCGGCCGCCGCGGCGCTGGCTGAGGCCGTGGCCGCCGGGGGAGCGCTGCCCGCGAGCGCCACGGTGGAGGCTATGGAGGCCGGGGCCGCGCTGTCGCCGCCCCCGAGCCCGCGGGCGAGCGTCGATGCAACTAACGGAGCGTTCGCGTTCGACACTGCGCGGCTGTCTCGCTCCCCGCCGCGCTTCTCTCCGCCCTTGGGAAGCTCCGGGAGGGCGCTCGCGGCAGCGAAGCGCCCACCCAGGGCAGCAGAAGGAGAGATTACAACAGCCGATCCTTTGCAGCGCGAGCCTTCGCTTTCGCCCGAGCCAACTCTGTCGATTGCCATCAACAGCTCTGATGCCGCTGCCTCTGCCTCTGCTGCCGCTGCCGCTCTCGCCGCCGCGGAGCACGAGTCCGCAGCCACTGACTTTGTGCGCACCCGCCGCATGATCCAGCTGCGCCTGGTCCTCGAGATCGAGCGCAAGCTGAGACTGGTGAGGAGTTTTTGGAGCAGAGAAAAAACGTTTCCGATGCGAATTCGACTGCCCTCTCGACCCTCTCTCTTGCTAAAAAAAAACGAAAAACAAAAAAACTCTCTCTCTCTCTCTCTTTAACAGGCCGACGAGTCCGCCGAGCTCAAGGCCGACCGCGACTCCATCTGCGGCGAGATCTTCTCCGACATCACGGGCGAGGTCGACGAGGCCTCGGCGGCGAGGCTGGGCATCCCGTGGCACGCCAACCGAGGCGGCGCTTCCTCCTCCTCCTCCTCCGCCGCCGCCGACCCGGTCTCTTCCTCCTCTCTCCCCAGCTCCCCTTCCCTCCGACACACCTCCAACCAGAACGCGCTCTTCTACGAGGTCCTCGCCCCCTTCCTCGCGGCCAACCCGGCCCTCGCCGACGCGCTCCTCGGGGTGATGCGCCGCCTGTGGGGCCAGGCCTACGTCGCGCCCGTCTACGCCCTGCTCCTGCACCGCTGGCTGCTGACGCACCGGGACGCGGGGCTGCGGCGCCACAGGACGAAGCACGTGCACGTCCTGGCGATCGGCGCGCAGCAGCTGTTCTGGGCCGACGTGCACAGCGACGCGGTGCGGTTCCAGCCGCTCTTCGGGTGGCTCGCCGGGGCGGTGGCCCTCGACCCAAGGAGGGCCGCGCTCGACGCGCTGCCGCTGCAATGCCGCGCGGGCCTGCTCGCCGTCGTCGCCGCCTTTCTGCCCTACTACGCGACCTCGCCGAGGGCGTTCGCCGCGGCGCTCGCGGCGATGCCCAGCCCCAGGACGCTGGCGCCGCCGCCGAGGGGCTGCCCGCACGCCGGCGGCGTCGACCTGGTCCTGACCGAGGCCGCGGACATGCTCGGGCTGCTCAAGTCCGAGTCCTCCATCCTGGTCTGGCTGCGGTCGCTGCGGGGCGCCGCTGCGAGGCCGGCGCTGCTGTCGTCGCGGAGGGGCGGGGCCTCGAGGGCGGCGCGGCTGCGGCTGCAGTCGAGCCTGCACGCGTTGACGGCGAGGGGCGGGCCGCGCTACCTCAGCCCAAACGTGAGGGCGGCGGCGTTCGACGCGCTCGACGACCTGTTCCCTGCCGGAGCGGCGCCGCGAAGGCTCGTGGCCGTGCTCGCGGCCGCCTGGGCGAGGGCCGCGGCGCTGTGGGCGTCGACGGGCGCCGGGGCGGCGCTGGCCGCGGCAAGCGGCGCCGAGTTCTGGAGCCGCGGCGTCGCGAGCGTCGTCGTCGGCGCGCCGCTCGCCTTGCTGCGCGACTGCAGGAGGAGGGTCGCGGCTCGGGTCGATGATCTAATGCGAGCAAACGTCGTGGGTCTCGTGGTGATGCTCATTGCGGCGCTCGAAGGCTTTGTCGGGAGGGCGAAGAGGCGGTGGACGGGGGTGGCGAGGGAGAGGGCGCCGTGAGCAAGGAGAGGGAAAGAGGTTTTTCCTTTGTCTTCTTCCTATAGAATCCAAAAACACTTTTTAGCACTTGGGCTTTTACTCCCTTTGTAAATATGCTTCTCCCAATTCAGTTTCAGGGATACGAAACGTCGCTGGGAATCGTGGGAGGGGAGAGAGTTAGCGAGCGAGCATGAGTGGACGAGGACGCGAGGTTAGAGGAAGAAGGAACACGAAAAGAATTCCCAGATTTTTTCAACGCCTCGCTGCACTTCACTCTTGTTCTTCGCTTCGACAGGGGAAAAAAAGTGGCATCAATGACGACCTCTCAAAAGAAAAGGGCCAAGTTTATCTTCGTTCCGGCGCACCTCAATGAGCCGCTCGAGGAGTGGGAGGTGGAGTACACCGAGGAGCAGGCCGTCGAGTGCCTGCTGGATAAAGTCAAGGTGCGGAAGATATATGAGATGAGAGAGAGAGAGAGAGAGACGTCAACGTTGAATGCATCGCATTGGTGGCGGCTAGGCGTTGACAAAACGACCGTCGTGAAAAAATCTCGACCTCCACCTCCTCTTCAACAGGCCCACTTCGCCAAGCTCAAGAAGGGCCCCAAGACCCCCGAGCAGCTCGCGGCACAGCGCGAGGCCTTCCTACAGCACCTCCCTGCCGACCAGAGGGCGTCAGTCCCGGCCTCGCTGCTCGAGACCGCAACGGGCCTCGGCATGGTCGAGAACGTCGCCCTGCTGTCGAACTCGGCCGAGCACGACTTCGTGGGCGTCAACCTCTACTGCGACGACGAGGCTGGCGTGTACGCCGCTCCGACCAACGTGCGCGCCTCGGAGATCGCGAGCTGCGCCGGGAAGCAGCTCGACGTGAAAGGGGACGCGTTCCTGGCCAGGGTCCGCGACGACGGCAACGACGTCTTCGAGAGGCTCGACTTCGTCCTGTCCGACGTCTCCTCCTCCGCGCGCTGGGTCAAGCAGGCCGAGGCGCAGAACAGGAAGAAGGCCGAAGGGGAGAGCGCGGCCTCGGCGATGAAGAGGCTCGGCGTGACCGGGGCGGGCGCGAACGGGGGAGGAGCTTGTTTGGCGCCGTCGTCGACAGCGACGGCGACGGCGAAACCCAAAACAGACACCCGGATCTCCGAGCTCTCGGCCTCCGCCGCGGCCCGCGAGGAGGGCAACGCCGCTTTCCGCAAGGGCCAGTGGAAGGCCGCGGAGAAGGCCTACTCCCGCGCGCTCGAGCTCGCCGAAGCGAAAGCGGGAGACGACGACGACGAAAAGGACGCAGCCGCCGACGACGCCGTCGCCGCGGCCAACAACAGGGCGGCCGCTCGCCTGAAGCTCGGCGACAGCGCCGGCGCCCTGGAGGACGCCAACCGCGTCCTCAGGCTGAAACCCGCGGATGTTAAGGCGAGGCTCCGCCGCGCGGCGGCGCACGACGCACTGGAGGACGGGAAGAGGGCCAGCGAGGACTTCAAGTTTGTGCTGCGGCTGGAGCCAAAGAACACGCAGGCGCTGCAGGGGATGGAGAAGATCAAGGGGAAGAAACCCGCGCTGTAAAATTAGAAAATTTCGAGAGTAGAATGCCTGCAACACATTTGATGAGAGCGAGAGGGGGGCGCGCGGGGTTGGCAAAGGGAAAGGCGGAAGGAGAGACGTGAAAAAAAAGAGGAAACGAGACGTTTCCCCCTTTTTTTTCTCATCTCGAAAAGATAACTATTTTTTCTTTTTCTCTACAAGAAAAAGGTTACCCTGATTTTAGAACTCGACGAGGGCAACGACTCTCTGTTCACTCGCAGTTTGGACACTGAAAAGAAAAAACCCGAAAGGGTGACAACGAAGAACCAACGAACATGCCTACGCTAAAAAACGCTCTCTCTCTCTCTCTAACTCTCTCTTCTCTCTCTCTCTCACTCGGCGCCCTGCACCATCGAGTCGAGGGAGGACAGGCGGTCCACGTCGGCGCACAGCCTCGCGAGCCCCTCCTCGAGCAGCTCGCGCCCGACGGTGCCCAGCCCCTCCTCGAAGAGCTGCTTGGTCACTCTCGCCGTCTCGCTGTCCTCGAACTCGGCCGCGGCGGCGGCCTCGGCCGTCAGGGGCACCCCTTCGTCGGCCGGAGCCGACGCGGCCGAGAGCCCGTCGTTGTAGCCGGCGCGCGTCGGCATCTCCCGCAGCAAGGCGACAATCTTGGGACCGGCCACTAAAAAGTCGACTCCGGCGAGGGCGAGCGCGTCGTCGCGGCTCCTGACGCCGCTGACCATCACTTTCGTCGCCGGATGGAACTTCTTGGTAAACATCCAGATCCTGCGTCGTTTTCGAATGGAGTCGTTTTTTTTCTTGATTTTGACGAGGGGTGGGCGGAGGAGAGAGAGAGAGAGAGAGCCTTCGAACCGGACGGACCTGCCCGCTGGCGCTCCTCTGCTCGTCACCGACCTGCCCGGGAAGGGCAGCAGAGCAACTTACCGCTTGGCCAGCTCGATGCCCGGGTTGTAATCGGCGTCGGAGAAGCCCGAGTCCTCGCGCGGGCCCTTGGGGTTGCGCGGGAAGTTGGGGTGCGACCGGTACCAGTCGGCCAGGGCGCCGATGTTTGGTTGGACGATCGACACTCCGGCCTGCGCCGCGGCCGCGGCCTGCGCAAAGGAAGAAACCAGAATGACGTGCGTCTTCGTGCCCTCGGCCTCGAGCCTGCCCGCGGCTTCGATCCCCTCCCAGGTCGCAGGGATGCGGATCAGCACCTTTTCCCCGTTGACGCCGCGCTTCTCGTAGAGCGCGAGCAGCGCCTTGGCGCGCGCGACGATCGCGTCGGCGTCGCGGGCCACTCGCGGGTCGACCTCGGTCGAGACGGCGCCGGAGACGCGCTTGGCGAAAAGCGCGCCGACGTTGGCGAGGGCGGTGTCGATGCGGCTGGATTTCGCGGAGGGGTCGGAGAGGGCGCGCTCGATGGCGACCTGGGTTCGTGGTCGGTTGTGGGGTTTTGGACGAGGGGGAAAGGAAGGGAGGGAGGAAGGTGAGGTGGCGGGGTTTTGGTTGTGGGGTTTTGGAGGAGGGGGAAAAAGGAAGGGAGGAAGGTTGGGTTCGAGGTCGAAGAAGAAGAGCGACGCCGGGCGCTTCGTTCACCGTCAGCACGAAGCCGGCCCCTTCGACATCGAGTCACCAACTATGCGTTTGAGCACGGCGACACGCTTTCTCTTCGTCCCCCTTTCTTGCGCTCACGCGCAAGCGACATCATAATAGCGCGGCGCCACTGCTTTTGAGCTCAAGAGCGAAACGCGAGGCGTGAACCAAGCGAGGAAAAGGTTTTCCCAACGACGCCGAAGAACCGACGAGACGACGAATCGATGAGAGTTTGCCTCAATCTTCCCGCACCTGGAACTCGCGCACGCCGGCAGCAGGGTTGGCCGCGAGCCCGGCCAGCACCGCCGCGCTGACCGTGGCCGCCGTCGGGGCGTCGGAGGCGGCGGTCTTGCCGAGCAGGACCGTGTCGGGAACGACGGAAGTGACGGAGGCCAGCCGATCGAATGCCGTAGCGCCCCGCAGCGAGGGCGGGGAGTACGCGGAGACCGCGACGAAGGCAGCGGCCCGGCGCGGGCATCGGGGCGTCGCGGAGCGGAGCGGCGCGAGGGCCCTGGCCGCGAGGCTCTGGCGGGCCTGGAGGGCGTGCATGTCGTTTTTTCGATGTCGGAGGTAAGAGAAAGAGGGAGCGAAGAAAATTTGTAAGTCGGACTTGATGCAGCTGCTGCTGCTGCGGCTGCGGCTCCTTCTCTCTCACTTCTTCTATCTCATCTTCTCCCTAACTTTTCTGATCTTCCCCTTCCCGCGAAAACCTTCTCCGCCTCGAACCAACCGCTATCAAAGCAACTATGGCCACCCACTCCGCCCCTCCGTGCTCCTCCCTGCCCCAGCCGCCGCCGCCGCTCTCCGACCTACTTCCTCTCGAGCAGCATCTCGACGCCGCGGCGGACGTGCTCTCCAGGGACCTCGCGGCCCTGAAGAGCGTCGTCACCGCTCTGGAAAAAGAGGCGAGCCAGGCCGCCGCCGAGGCCGCCTCGGCGCGCGAGCTGGCCCGCGCGGCTGAGGCCTCGGCCGCGGCCAGCACGGTGCTCAACTCGGAGCTGCGCGGCAGGCTGGTCTCGCTGGCGAGAGAGGCGGCCGAGGACTCGGAGCTGCTCGCCTCGGCGACGGACGCCGCCGGGCGCGTCCGCGAGGAGCTGGCGTCCGCGGCCGGGAAAGTCGCCTCGGCCGAGGCCGCGGCCGCCTCGTCCGAGGCCCGCGCGCGCGAGGCGGAGCAGCTGGCCCTGCGGGCCCAGCGCGAGGCCTCGGAGGCGGCGAGCGAGGCCGAGGAAGAGAGGCGCAAGTGCCACGAGGCGCTGGCCCGCGAGAAGACCGCCGTCGGCAAGTCCGCGGCGCTCGAGAAGAGGCTCGTCGACGAGAGGAAAGCGTTCCAGGAGTCGATGGCTTCCTTCGGCGCGGGAGGGCAGTTTGGGGGCATGTCGCGCGGGTGGGGGAAGTGAGGAATTCAAAGAAAGAATGGTTTTTCTGTTTTTTGTTTTCGGCCTCTCGTTCCTATCGACCCCGACCTCCTCGCCGCTCTTCACTCCTCCTTCTCCCAGAATCAGTCAACGAGGCGTAACAGACGAAATTATGGAAATAACACCTCTGTGATGCTCATTTATTTACAGGGGAGGAGGGCTGAGCAAGAGAAAAAAATCAGGGCAGGGAAGGAAGGGTGGGGCTGGTGGTTGGTCGGCCGGGGAAGAAGACAAATTGTTTTCGCGGCTCCCTCTTTTCTCTCCTCCGACTTCCAAAAAACAACAACAAAACGTTGCCCGCATTCTCCCGGCCCGCTCGTCACCTCGAGCAGCCGGCAACCTATGCGGTGCGTCTTCCCCCCTCCCAGGGACGTAGCCGCGAGCCCTCCACTATCTCGGGTGCCCCCTTTTTCGTGCGATTGACGTCCCTTCTTCTTCTCCCCTTCACCACCGCCTGAAGTGCCTCGCCCACACACACCAAGACACGCCGACCAGCCGCCCAACGTTGTGCACCGTCTTTGCGATCCAGATCGGGAACACTCCAGCCTTGTCGACGACCCCGGCAAAGAGCGCCAGCGCGGGCAGGAAACCCAGCGCGAACGACAGGGCCATCGACAGGAACGCGCCCCGAAAGTCCCTGACAGCGTAGATCAGCCCGTCGCTGATGAAGACGAGCGAGTTGAGCGGCTGCGCGGCGACGACGACGGGCCACGCCGGGCCCGAAAGCAGGAAGGCTATCGCCCCCTCGTCCCTGGTGAAGAAGCGTGCTATCTGTTCTCGATAGACAAGCATCAGCAGAGAGTAGGTGGCTCCGATGCCGATCCCGGAGAGGAGGAGGCGCCTTGAGAGGTACAGGAAGGCCTGCTTGGCGCGCGCGGCGTTTTGGGCAGTGTTGGAGCTTGGTCGCGAGTTTCCCTCTCGTTCTTCGTCGGCTTGGCCGGCGCCTCCACCGCCGCCTCCTCCCTTCTTCGCCACCGCGGCCAGCCTCGACCCTAGCACGCACGCCGCCGTCTCGATTCCGTCGCAGATCGTGCTCGTGAACATCCATGACTGGGAGAGGATCGCGTGTGCGGACAGCGCCGCGGTGCCGCGCCGGGAGGCGACGGCGACGCCCTGTTGTGAGTAAAAAGAGTGTGTGTTGGGATAACCAAAGAAATGGAAATTTTTTAATTTCTCGTCGTCTATTTCCTCCTCTCTCTCTTTCTCTCTCTCTCTCTCGCTCTCTCCCGAACCGACTTCTCGTCGTGTATTTCCTCCTCTCTCTCTCTCTCTCTCTCTCTCTCTCTCTCTCTCTCTCTCTCCCGAAAGCGGACTTATCGAAAACGGACCGTCAAGAAAGTCGTCTGCAAGCAGATTGACCTGCCGAAGAGATAGAGGCTGCCAGAAACGAGCTCGCTCAGCAGCTTGCGCATGCTCAGCGGAGGCTCTTCGCCTTCACTTTCATCCCCTGCTTCTCCTCCTCCCCCGGCCTCGGCCGCTCCCTCGGAAGAGACCAGCGCGACGTCCAGGTCGACGCCGCCGTGCGCGTCTTCGTCGGGGACGACCGTCGTCGCGGGCGCCCTTAGGAGGAAGAGGGCGCCCCTCGAGAGTCCCAGCGGGTCCCTCGACCTCCGCGGCGCCGAGGCCTGGACGAGCAGCAGCCCCGCCAGGCTCGCCAGCGCCGTCGCCGCGAGCGAGGCCCTGCCGATGAGCACGAGCGGCGGGCAGAAATGCGAGGCCTTGGCCCCTCCTGCGGCGTTGTTCTCCTGCCGAAGAAAGAGAAAAGCCACAGCCAGGGCCTCGAGCGCCGCGGTGAGGCCGGCGAGCGCCGCGGAGGTGCCGACTTTCCCGTACCCTTGGAGCGTCCCCGCGACGGCCGAGTTGAGCAGCACAAACGGCAGCGCCGCGGCCCGCAGCACGAAGAAGGGCTCGGCGGCGGCGGCAGCGTCCCTCCGTAGAGAGAGCACACTATCTATCACGAGGCCGCGGAAGCCGGCGAGCGCGATGCCCCACACCATCCCCACGGCGACACTGACGAGCAGTGCGGCGCGGACGCGGCCGCGCAGGCTCCTCCAGTGGCCGCTCGCCGCCGCGGCGCCGACCTGTGCCGAGACGCCGTTGACCAGGAAGTTCGCAGAGGCGACGAGAAAAGAGACGGCCGCTCCGGTGGCCGCGAAGGCTGCCTGCGCGGGCGGGCCGCCGCCTCGGACGTGGCCCAGGGCGGCGAGCTCCGCGGTGACGACGGTGGGGGGCACGACTGTGAAAAATGATAGTTTTTGGGTTGTTGAGAGGGGGGTGTGGGGGGTGGGCAAAGAAGTTCCCTTAGTTTTCGATCTGAATCACGCCACGGCCTTCCTTAGCTCCAACTATTTCCTTCTCTCTTGCTCTGAGCTCACCAGAGTAGAGGATCGCCGGCAGGGCGCATTTCAGGATCGTCGACGTCGCCGTGAGTGACGCTGCGTCGTCCATTTGGACGGACGAATAATTGAGAGGCAGCGATTGATGGTTGAATTGCAAGAAAAATGAAAAAAGCGAAAAAGATAAAAAAAAAAATCACTCCATCATCGCCCTGTCTACCTCCTCCCTCGGCACTCTCACGGCCACCGCCCTGGCCGTTGCCACCCAGTCCAGCGCCCTACGCTGTCCGTCCATTGGCGTCGGGTGCTCGTCTAGCTTCCAATACGTGAGAGCGAACGAAGCAGGGGGCAAAGAGGAAACATAGGCAGCCTTCCAGCGAGTCGGTGCCCCGAGGCCGAGGAGCTCCTCGTCCTCCGTCGCCCCTTTCTCTGACGACGTCGAGGCTTCTGTTCGCTCCTCGGTGCTGCTGCTGCTTCTCATCTGGTCCTTGGGGAGCACGTAGGCGGCGTAGCCCTCCGGGAGAGGGTACGTGGCGCCTGGATGGGTTTTTGTTTGAGGGAGGGTGGAGGAGGAGGTCGAGGTTGAAGAAGAGAGAGCTTTTCCCTTTTTTCCCCCCTGAAAAGCGACGTTGATGCTGAAAGCGAAATAAAACCTCAACTCGTATCTCTCTCCCTTACCGAGCAGCCTCCTCCCACGCAGCGTCGCCTCCTCAACGGCGAGGTCGCCGGATGTCGTCCCTGTTATAATTGATTGTGACGATTCGAGCTTCGAAACGCGGTGAGCGTCTTGCAAAAAGAAGACTCGACGTTCAAATCGATTTTGATGCCAACAACGTCTTTTTTTTTTTCTCTCTCTCTCTCAGCATCACGGCTCACCGGTCGCCTTGGGCTTGAAGTATTCGCTCACTGGCGCGGGGCCATCGTGGGAGATCGTGCAGGGGAGCCAGTGGAGGCGCGAAGGGAGGGAAGTCGACGCCATTTGGGCTCGGAAGCGCTCTGCCTGTCGACGAAAGAAGTGGTTTGGTTCGAAAAAAAACATGTTTCTTCATTTTACACTCGCCTTTGCGCTCTTCCTCAACTCCAGCCACCCTTCGAGCGCCCTGCGCTGCCTCGCGTTCAGCTTGGCCCGCGGCCTGAACGTTTGCATGTGGGCGATAACCGCGTCGACGGAAGCATCAGAGCAGGACTCTGCTCCCTCTCCTCCTCCCTCCTCCTCCCTCTGCGCCAGGAGGGCCGCGGCGAGCACCGTCACCGACCTACCATGCCCGTGCG
>Ga0315289_10002317_pt1 | contig 29312 bp, 27 predicted proteins | sample YL17G11_40_MG_FD_203452 | JGI IMG/M metagenome (GOLD analysis project Ga0315289, IMG submission 203452) | Sediment microbial communities from Yellowstone Lake, YNP, Wyoming, USA - YL17G11_40 | ecosystem: Environmental > Aquatic > Freshwater > Lake > Sediment | place: USA: Wyoming | collected... | reverse complement strand
CCCTATTTGCATGAAAAAGGAAGCAAAGCTCCCTTATGGCCCGACCCCTCCAGATATTTAGCGCCACGTAATATAAAGTTAGGAGTCTCAATTCACTGGTGAATTATAGCGTAACGGCGTGTCCCTGACGAAAATTGAAAGACAGGAGAAATCACGATGCCCTTAAAATACTAACCTCACCCCCTTTTGTTCCCCCTCTCCATCCCGCCAAAGGCGGGAGAGAGGCGGATCGAGGGGGAGAGGTGGCGTCGTACACCAAGTTGCGACGATACAAATCTGGATGAGTTTTTTTGTTACCTGAACAAATGTTAAATGGAGGAATCATGAAAACTGCACATGTGATATTGCTCGGCGTCAGCTTGATTATAGCCGCTGTGGTTTTTGGCATCTTTTTTTATAATGCCAGATCATCTGATGATACGATCAATGTTGTTGGAATGGCCACAAAACGGTTCGACTCGGACATCGTAAAGTGGCGTATCACCATCGGTCGCAATACCGGACTTAATGATATCAGCCACGGCTATTCCCTGATCCAAAATGATCTGCAATTCTTAAAAAAGCTTTTTACGGAAAAAGGATTTCAGGAGAAGGAGCTCACCATTCAGCCTATAAACACATTGCCTAATTACTCCCGTGAAGGCCAGATTTCCGGATACAATCTCCAGCAAGGCATTTTTGTTATTACCTCAAATATTTCTGCGGTGGAGGACATAGCCCTGAATCCAGCCGCTCTAATTGACCAAGGCATCATTTTGCAAAACTCTAATCTGGAATATTTCTATTCCAGATTATCCGATATCAAAATGGAGCTTCTGGCTGAAGCCACTAAGGATGCACAAAAACGGGCTTTTGAGATTGCTCAAAATTCAAGCGTCCATCTGGGTAACGTTACCAGCTTGAGGGTGGGAGTATTTCAAATCACCGAGCCCTTCTCCACCGAGGTCAGCGACTATGGAATGTATAGCACCCTAACCAAGCAGAAGGATATCACCGTCACGGTCCGAGCATCCTTCAAAATCCATTGATACTTTGATAACTTAGCAAACTAAAAGAACGTATTAATCCAAGATGAAAACAATAACTTTTACAAACTATGCGATAGAAATGTTAAGTGAAAGGGAATTTTCTAAAGAAACCATCGAGGACGTAATTTCTGCTCCTGATTGGGAGCAGAGGACCGGAAGCGAAATTTATTATGCTTTTAAGCGAATAGGAAATCGAGTCCTAAGAGTGGTAGCAAAACAAATCAGTCCCGAAGAAACTAAAGTGATATCGTTTTATTTTGATAGGAGGTTAGGATAATCATGAGGCTGAAAGTTGACTTAGAAAGTGATGCATTATACTTCCGCATCAGTGAGGACAAGATTTTGGAGAGTGAGGAACTTGCCCCCGGAATTATCGTGGATTTTGCAGAGAATGATAAAGTGGTAGGAGTAGAGATTTTGGGCTTAAAAGATCGTTTCTCCTTGAGCGAATTAGGCGAAATCAAAGTGGAGTTACCCACAGTCACAAGGAGTTAAGAAGGTTTGAGAAAACCGTTTTGAATTTTACCTAAATGCCAATGAACAGAAAATATCTTTTTATACTCTGTTTGCTTATCATCTTGAGTAACTGTGGGCGGAAGATTAAACTTCCTACCAATCCTCCAGAGAAAGGTGTGGGAGCTTTAGATACCACTTATGTTCCCGTCTCCCCTATCTGGACCGAAGCGGGAGGTATTCATTTCAATCATCCTCAGGACGTTCATGTAGGCTTCGATGGGTATATCTACATTGCTGATACGGACAATGATCGGATTGTCAAGCTGGATCAGGTCGGTAACTTCATCGATCAATATGAGGGGATAAAACGTCCTACAAGTGTGTCTCAGGATCGGCTCTTTCGACTTTTGGCAACAAGTGGTAATACCATCTATAAAAAGGGAACACAAGATGAAGACTTTCTATCTATTTATACTGCACCCGATATATATGATACCTCCTACTTTGTCATAATAGATACGGTGCCAACTGATACAGGTATCTTCATCGATTCCGTAGACACATTTCGCATAGACACCACAGCCACAATCTATGAAGGAATCGCTCCTAACCCTCTCCCCTTGTCTGGCTATGCCATATACTATGCCTGTGATTACACCAGAAGCGAAATCACCCAATTTCTTTTTCACGACCCAGACTCGATTGATAATCTGGGACCTGTCATCCCTAAAGGATTTGAACTGGGAACGACATACTATCCTCTGGGAATCTTCACTTATCTAACTCCAACCGGATTCAATCTTCTCTTTTGCCAGTTTCTGGATTATTATTCCGTGCAGTTACTCGACGGAAAAGATTTTTCACCCGTAATTCAGTGTCCTGATAGCCCCAACAATCATTGTATTTATTGGCAAGGCACCTTTGGCCAGGCAGAAGACGTGGCGGTGGATGAGTATGGCAACATATTTGTGGTGGACAGCGAGAAAAGTTCTGTTTTAAAGTTTTCTAAAAAGGGGGTTCGTATTTTGTCCTTTGGAAAGCAAGGAATGGGGGCAAAAGAGTTCCAAAATCCTAAGGGGATTGCTTATTCTGATAAGATCGTATATGTCGCCGATACCGGGAACAATCGTATTTTAAGATTTATGCTCTCGGCTGATATTCCAAAATAATTGGAGTGTTCACCTTTAGGGACTGTTGAAAAACCCCGTCTTATTTGGTTGAAGACCATTAAGTGAGCCGAATTAAAAAATCTTTGTTATTCGATAGATTACAGGTCAAGCTGAAGCTTGACACTCCAACATCCGCTGACAAATTCTTCTTTTCCTATCCGCTCTTTTTCGTATATTAAAAGTATGAAAAATAAAAAGCTATTAAAGTTTTTGGCGTCGATTCTTGCGGTTCTCATATTTATACTTCTTTCAAGAATCGCCCTTCACCATTTCTCGAATAAGATCTCGCCTGAGACCAGCAGGGAGGAATGCCTTAAGATGGCCCTTGAATATATCCAAAAAAACCAACCCGAATCCGCAATTTATCCCCTTCTCCTCGCTGTCCAAAAAGATGGGGATGATCCGCAAGCTCATTTTCTTTTAGCCCAAACTTATTACCAGACCCAAATCTATTATTTAGCCCGAAAAGAATGTGAGACTGCTTTGGTTTTCGATGCGCAAAACAAGAAGGCTTTTGATCTCTTGACTAAAATTAGATTTGAACAAGCCCGGATAAAATGGGATAGAGAAAATCTGAAGGACTCTTTGAGCTTAAGGGAGGTTATCTCCGAGTTCATTTACGTTTTGAATAACACTCAAGATCAAAAATTAATTGACACTATTGCCTCTCTGACTGGTGGCAAATACAAAATAAAAAGATTGACCAACGATCTTTTCTTCGATAATGCTCCCAGCTTTTCCCATGATGGCAAAAGGATCATCTTTCACTCCGACACCAATTATTCTTCGGAAGATTATGGATTGAGGAAAAGAGAGGTGAAAAAAAGCAGAATATTTGTGACGGATCTGAATGGTGAAAACAAGCTGTGTTTATCCTCCCATGGAAAAGACGATTCTTCGGAGCAATTTGCCCGCTTCTCTCATGATGACAAGAAGATCGTTTACGAAAAAGAAAATCAGAGTCCAGAACAAAAGGATACCGCTTTGAATCTTGATCGGGACATATTTATAAAAGCTTTAGATACCGGCGAAGTGAGGCGTTTGACCAATAATGATGCCTATGATGGTCTGGCAAGTTTTTCACCCGACGATAAAAAGATTCTATTCGTTCGTGCTCATCTTGCCGGAGGAAGCTCCATCCTTACCTTGAATCTGGATACCGAAGAAAGCAAAAGCCTCTATTTCCCAGAGTCTAAGGTGGAAAAGATAATGCGCAGACCAACCGGAATTATTCTCCCATATGGTCCCAGCTTTTCACCGGACGGAAAAAAGATTTTGTTTCATGCGGGATGGGAAAACAGAAAAATCTTTTTGGTGAATGCGGATGGCGAAAATCTAACCTGTCTCACCAAAGGTCAAACCGATAATTTCTTTCCCGCATTCTCGCCAGACGGTAAAAAGATTGTATTCGTTTCCAATGAATATGACCAGGACGATCTTTTTCTGGTAAACCCGGACGGTTCAAATCGAACCAGGCTAACTTATGATGGCGGGGAGAAAAGATACCCGTCTTTTTCGCCGGATGGCAATTCAATCGTATTTGCAGGCAAGCCAAAAGATCGAGATGACCGTTATTTTGAGATATATGTTTTGAGCTTGAACCAGACCATAACTAAAGAGAAGTTGATTCAAAGGCTGGAGGAGATGCTAAAAGCCTCCTCATAATCTACGATGATCTTACCTAACCACTAAAAAAGATGACTTAGAAAATCAGTTTGAAGTTAACCTCTCCCCCTCTCCACACTTGTGGAGAGGGGGACGGGGGGTGAGGTAGAAAAAATTCTTTGATAGAATCAACCATGAAACCGCAAGAAAAAATTGAAATCCAAAATCAAATAGCAACCTTAAGAGAAGCACTCCAGGATATTTTGGAAATTAGTGCTATTTATCATTCCAGAAGAGAGTTCTTCATTCAAGGTAAAATATTATCTGATCCTTATTCCCCAGATCCGCACGCCGATTGGAAAAGAATCGTTAGCGATCGGCTTTCCTCCTTGGGTTTTTCCGTAGGCTTCGACGAAAACGAAAACCAAGTTGTTCTTCATATAATTAGATCTGAATACCAATCTGAGGAAGTTTTCCCCTGGACAAACTTAGTTCTTTTTCTTCTTACGGTGCTTACCACCCTTGCCGCTGGAGCAGTCATGGAAGGGGAAAATATTTTCTCTAATCCATTTCTGATTTTAAAAGGGTGGTCCTTTGCAGTGCCTTTGCTTCTGATTTTGCTTTGTCATGAGTTTGGGCATTACATAGAGTCAAAGAAAAGTGGTATTAAAGTTAGTTTACCTTATTTTATTCCGGGTCCCACAATTCTGGGAACTTTCGGTGCGGTGATCAGGTCCAAGTCTCCTTTCAAAAACCGAAAAGACCTTTTGGATGTGGGAACGGCAGGACCAATAGCTGGATTTGTGGTGGCGGTGGTTGTGGTCATTTTAGGGCTATCCTACTCAAAAGTGGCAGAAGCGGTTCCTCAAGGGGCTATACACTTAGGAGACTCGCTCATATTTAAATTTCTCTCTTTTCTGGTTGTGAAAAATATCCCGGAGGGATATGACGTTTTTTTAAGCCCCACTGCCTTTGCCGGCTGGGCAGGGATTTTGGTCACCATGTTAAATCTTTTGCCCATCGGTCAGCTGGACGGTGGACATATCATGTATGCCCTCTTGGGCAAAAGGCAAAAAAAGATCGCCTTAGCCGCCTTCTTAACTTTGATTCCTCTGGGAATCTTTTTATGGCAGGGATGGCTGGTATGGGTGGTTCTAATATTAATTATTAAGCTGGGACATCCTCCCACCTTGAATGACCAAATTCCTTTGGATCGCAAGCGCAAGATCATCGGCTGGATTGCCATGTTTATCTTCATTCTCTCCTTCACCCCGGTGCCGATTAAATAGATGAATAATGACGGACTTGTGGTGAGCTTGCCGAACCATGATTAATGACGGATGATTGAGAACTGGCGACTGGCGATACTGGCGTTACTGACGATACTGGTGTTACTGACCTTTGTTTTTATAATTTTTTTCATGGTTAAAAGGTTCAAAAGTTTAAGGGCTCAATGGTTGGGTTTCTTCCACCACAGTTAAAGTTCATATTGGGTCTCCCATATACATGCGGGGTATCCGCATCACCATCGAAGTTCTATTGAATTTGGCAAAAGGGTTAGAAGGTTTGTCTGCCATAGGCAGATCCGCCTCTGGCGGAAAAGTTAGAAAGTTGGAAGGTTATAAGGTTCAAGGGGTTAAAACAAATGACGAATGACGGATAAAAGAAAATGACGAATGACGGACTTGTGGTGAGCTTGCCGAACCATGATTAATGACGGATAAAAGATGAAATGCGTAGGCAAGCCTTTAGGGCTTGCGGGATGAGATTCCCAACAGATGAAACAGATGAAAAGCAAATGACGAATGACGAATGATTAATGACGGATGGAAAAATCATTCACAGCGGAAGGAGCAGATTAAGCAGACCTCACCCCCTTTAGTCCCCCTCTCTCCCGCCTTTGGCGGGATGGAGAGGGGGAAGATCGAAGATGCATACGCATAGGGGAGAGGTAAGAATCCAGCACCTAACTTAAGTTAGGTGCTGGTCTGGAGGCGCCAGAACCCTGCAGTAGCTGGGGCGGGGGTTTAACCCCCGCCACAATGTTGGGGGCTTGCTCTGCGTCTCCGAACCCTACGCGACACACCTCAAATCAAGCCTCGGCGCGACACAAGTGTCGCTACTCCGATTTTCTCTGCTGTCTTTTCTATCGTACCGGCTCTAAGTGCTCAGCCTTGGTTTAAATTAATATTCTAAGCCTGGGCACCGAGGTTTGGGACCACCCACGAACAGATAGTTGATCAGATAGGAGGCGTCATTACCCGCTATCTTATGATCCCAGTTAACGTCTGCTCGATCTATGGGCCAACAAGGTTTGGGACCACCCACGAACAGATAGTTGATCAGAAAGGAAACGTCTGCACCGTTCACGTTCCCGTCACAGTTGGTATCTCCGCATCTGCCAAGAAGACCCTTGTTACGAAGGATAGGGATGAGTGTGGTTCTGGCATTGCTTATATTCGTCTGCAACGAAGCCAAACCATTCTGATCGGAAGCCTCAATCAAGATGAAAGTACCCACAGAGAGAGTGTCAGATGGAGACGGAAAAATAGGACTTTGGTTAATCTTGCCCGCGGTCAGAACCATGGAGCGGTCTAAGGCTGAATCCGGAGTAGTCATATCAATACTTGTGCCGGCAGTTGAAGCCAAGCGGTATAACTGCGTATCTTGCCAGCCCCAGCCACCATTGGGATAGAGATACTCCCGGTTCAACACATCGTGGGCGCCATAAGGAGCAACCGCATTCCCGTCCTTGTCTGTGAAAGCCAACCCAACGTAATGGTTGTCAAAAGCAGGGTGCTGTCCATGATACCAACCCTTCTGCCACATTATCTGGTTAGTGGCATCCCAGCCAGCCCAGTTGTAACCATTACCGCCGGTATCAAAAGGAGCATCGACATCCGCAAAGACGCCGTAATAAATGTCTCCATGTCCTTGATATGTCCCTGGGCTGGGCCACCAGGCAGGAGAACGATTCCATTTTATCCACACCTGCTTGAAAACTTTCTCTTTTCTCCAGGCATCGCAGGTATAACCGAGCTTGTTTTCAAAGGTTATGGCCTGCTTCCGAACATCGAACCAATACCATTTTGGATTGTCAGCCAGAGTCGCAGGAGGATACCAGATAAAGGTGTTATCCACACAAACCCTCCGAATACGGCATTTGCCCGGGGCATCCTCATTCACGTAGTAAACGTTTAAGGTGTCCCTTGCTCCGGTCTTGGTATCCCTATAATCCTGCCGGCCAACTATGGTTTCTGAGCCCAAGTATGCTGGGGTAATAGTAGCCGCAACCACGCCTGCGCTGGAGATAACCTGATCATTAGTATCCCGAGGTAACCTCAGGTCGAACAACCTCTCCTCAGTGTTGGCAGAGACCCACAGACTGCATACATCATTCTTCCTTCCATACATAGTCCCGGCATAACGCATGCACTCATAATAATCATTAGAGCAGACCGCATACAAGGGAATAGTCTCCGTGTGCTGATCCGCCTGTCCTATGCACCCAGTGATGCTTATGTTAGCCTTGATCAACTCCTGGCCTGAGCAGTGGATGTACCCGCTTACGATTCTCTCTTCATTTGGTTCAAGATGACCAGTGGGGCTGACATCGATCGTCACTTTTGCATTATCGCTGGTGACAGTGTAATCTCCACCCTTGTTATAGATACCTTTGAGCTTAACACTGAACGTTCTGGTGCCTGTTGGCGAAACCTTTATGGGAGGTATAGTGAAAGATGGGGGATTAAGATCGGTGTAGAATAGTCCACAACCTTCTACCCACGACAATTGATAAACGTGCATATACATCATGGGATTGTCGGTATACTGCCCTTCATTCCAATTGGCTCCACCAGCATCCTTGTCGCACACATACTCGATGTGCAAATCCCCGTTATACATGTTCTCTGCCAGAGAGGACCAGTGCTCGCTCAAACAGTTACCCGGAGTACAACCAGGGGTCTGGGTGTTGGTCAGATTATAGGAGGGAGTCCAGGTCTGCCCACCATTAGCAGAAACGGAGGCATAAATGTCTCCATTAGTCATGTCACCCACAGAGTTATCCAAGGTGTCCCCTCTATTATCCCCGTTAAACTGAGTCCAGGTGACGAAAAGATAAATGGAATCAGGATTACCACCCGGATGATAAATTGGGTCCATAGCGGAGATGCTCATCTTAGAGATGTTTCGATTCAACTTACCTGGATTGGTACCGCCCCAGTAACCGGAGGCGATCATGGAGATTCCAGTAGTCTTGCTCCAGTGATAAAGATTGGCGTCATTACTCGTTTGACCAGCTACTGAATCAATCCAAGCGGCAGTCCAGACGATGTGCAGACTATCATTATAGTCATAACAGGCCGCTACATCCATATAGGCACGCTCCGTGACATCAGTGGGATAGTTGGTGATGTTATGAAGCATTCCATTGGCTATGGTAGGAGGCCACTGTCCACCGTATTGAGGAAACCACTCGTTACCATTATTGGTGCTCTCGAAATAGAAAACGTCGTTGTTCACCTGAATGGTGCCAGATTGCCTCTTATTGGTGAAAACAACAGCCACCTTTCTGGAGACCGGAGAGGTAGCAACGATCACAGAGATGGTATTCGGATATTGACCCGGAGGAACTCCTGAGGCTTCAACTTCACCAAAGTAGGCTACTGGGGGATTTGGTTCGAGGTGCATATTAGGGGGAACTTTAATAGGAGAACTCACGCCCGGTTGTCCAGTAGGTGCTTCACAGAGCAAAGTATCACTTGTCCCTGGATCATTGTCACGTAGCAAATGACAACGAATATAACCTAAACGTCCATTGTCTATGGCTGGGTATGTGTATTCGGTCATCACCACATGGACATAATCTGTGTCCAGATATGCATCGTAGACTATTCCCATCTTAGGCCAATACACATAGCGATCTCTCCCTAGGTTATCCGGCAGATCATACTTGGCGGCAAAAATATTAGCCTGCGAACAAACATGACTCTGATCCCCCACAGTCATCCGGATGCCCCAATTCTGATCCTCACCCGTGGTATGATAAATGACCACCTCCCGACCATCATGCATCAAGGCAATGTTGGTATATCCTGCATTGACGGATGTCCCTCCATTTATTTGGTAACCCACCGAGCCAAACAACCAACTATCCAGCGCATCCTTGCAGTTGTAGGTGATCCACCGGGGGTAGCTGGCACTATAAGGTCCTCTGGTCTCATGCATAACCATCCCCCTGTGACCACTTTGATCCACTGCAATCATCCGGCCCATGGAGCCATTCTTCTGATAATCATAAAAGGTCGAGGCCCATTGATCTTGTTGTATAATGGTAACTGGAGCCGGACCTGTGGGGGTGCCTAACCCACAGTCAGCCTTTGTCCCTTCATACATCAGAGGGGAAGGACTAGAATATGTCTGGGAAGGTTGTCCTCCATCCAAGGGGAGGACTCTGGAAGCCTTAAAGGTATCAGTTGACTTGCTTGCCGCTAAAGCTCCCTTGGAAAAAATGAAGAGAGCAAATAAAGCTAACACCGAAATTATAAAATTTTTGGGTTTCATTTTTTATCTCCTAAGGATAAAATCAGTCAACGGTTTTCAGTCGACATTGATTGGCGCGAGACAAGTGCGAAGCATCTTGACGATCTCGCTACTCCAATTTCTTAAGTTCACATATTGCTAACCTCAGTAGAAATGGTTAATACTCCCCAGAAAAAACAAGACATATTTCACCCCCTTCGAAGAATAGGATTGATAATCGGGTAAAGACTGCATTTCCGACCCCTTCACCCTGTAGGGTCTAAGGAAGCTAAGAAAGAGCAAGACGGTTTTTTATCAGAGGAAACGATTCCAATTCAAGTGAGAATAGCCCAAAAAATTTTCCTCTATGACAATGATATTATAAGTAAATTATTATAAAAAGTCAAGAGCAAAAATGATGGAGTTTCCCCATTTTTTCTGTCCGCACCCCGTCCATATGGACGGCTACCAACCACCCCTCAATAACCACCTATGGCGGACGACATTTATAGTATTATATAAAAGATAAGCCTATGATAGAAAGAAAATTATGTGGTTTATATAAACAAAAACTTTGTGATTTTTAGAGGCAAGAAGATCAGGGGTAAGGATTCATCCTGAAGAGATTCACCCTTAAGGGCACCCCTGACCAACGAGTAACGAGTGAATTCCCCTCTCACTCTGGCTCTCTCCCCCACGGGGAGAGAGGACTTTCTAAAACTTTAGTATTCTTTGGAGATTTCTTCGCCGGAGAGGACTCGTAAGGCACCTAAGGTTAAGGCTTCCATTTCATCTTCACCTGGGAAGACCAATACTTTAGCTATGAACTTCACCTTATTGGCGATAAGATCAACCAATCTTTTGGAATTGGCAATTCCACCGGTTAGGACTATGGCATCCACCTTGCCATCCAAGGTTGTCGCCATCGCACCAATCTCCTTGGCGATCTGGTAAACCAGGGCTTCATAGATCAGCTTGGCTTTTTGGTCACCTTGATCGATTCTTTTTTCCACCTCTTCCACATTGTCCGTTCCCAGATGAGCTAAAAGCCCTCCCTTTTTGGTCAAGAGATTATACATTTCGGGATACGTGTATTTTCCGGAGAAACAGAGCTTAGCTAAACCGGTAACCGGCAAAGCCCCGGTTCTCTGGGGAGAAAATGGACCCAGGTCATTGGCATTGTTCACGTCTATCATTCTCCCTTTAAGATGCGAGCTGACGCTTATGCCTGATCCCAGATGCACGATGACCAAGTTTAGCTCCTCATATTTCTTACCCAATCCGGAGGCGGCTTTCCTCGCTACCATTTTGATGTTCAAAGCGTGTGAAAGACTTTTTCTTGATAGCTCGGGCAAGCCTGTGATTCGAGCCACTTCTGGGAACTCGTCCACAGAGACCGGATCGACGATAAAGGCTGGAACGTTGGTATCTTTGGCAAGCTCATGGGCGATCAAAGCACCCAAATTGGAAGGATGATCTGCCTGAACATTGCCCGTTTTTATATCGGAGAGCATTTTTTCATTGACGATGTAGGTGCCACTTTCTAAAGGTTTGAAAGGTCCTCCCCTGCCTACTACTGCGGAAAGATCGGTGATCTTAACTTTATTTTGTTCCAAAAATTCGAGGATCAATCTTTTTCGGTAATCGAGCTGATCCAAAGTTTCTTTGAAAGCAGAGAGGTCTTCGGATGAATGCCTTATCACCTCAACTTTTATAGGCTTTGTATCCTCGTATAAAGCCACTTTGGTGGAGGTGGCACCAGGGTTGATGGTTAGGATCTTGTAAGCCATTTAGATTATCCCATTAGTAATGAGCGTATTTCGTTTATCGTTGACGAAGCTCGTCCTACGGATTTCGCTTCGCTCAATATCGAAGCTCGGCTTTCGGAGTTCGATGCTCGAAGATTTCACCTTCGGCAAAGTTGCGCTGAAATAGCCAAGCCATCCTTCGACACTGAGTCTCAGGACGAAGTGTGAAGGCTTGGCTACATTGACGGATGCTCTACTCATCTCTCTGTTTGAACTTGTTCACCTGATTTCCTGTTTGATCTGGTCAAGGGTGAGGGCACCCTTGACCAACGAGGACGTGCTGAATACTCTATTCGTGTCTTTGCTTGAATTTTTTTACCTGATTGATTCTTTCCTCTGCCAGAAGATTTGCGGCTTTGTAAGTGGGGATGTTCTCCTTTTCCGATCTATCTATTACTTTAGATAGAAGCTCGTGGATTCCTTTTGCCTGCTTTTCGGCTCTATCATGGTGGTAACCTTGAAGCTCATTTACCACATTTATCAATCCACCTGCACCGATGACGAAATCCGGAGCATAAAGGATTTTCTTGGCATGTAGAATGTCTCCATGCCTATCATCCTCCAATTGATTGTTAGCCGCTCCGGCTACTATTTTCACCTTCAATCTATCTATGGTCTGATCGTTGATAATGCCACCCAAAGCATTGGGGGAGAAAACATCCGCTTTTACATCATACACCTCTTCGGGTGCAATGATTTGAGCATCAAATTTTTCTTGAACTTCCAAAGCTTTCTTCGGGTCTATATCAGCCACAAAGAGCTTACATTTTTCCTTAGACAACATCTCTGCTAAGTTGAATCCCACATTTCCCAATCCCTGAATCACCACCGAAATCCCCTCCAGCGATTCTTTGCCAAAGACTTTTTTCACACAAGCTAAGAGTCCATTGACTATTCCGATTGCAGTCACGGGACCGGGATCGCCTCCTCCACCTAAAGCGCGGGAGAGTCCGGTAACCCATTTGGTTTCATATTTGACGATCTCCATATCCTCAACCGTAGTTCCTACATCCTCAGCGGTAATATACCGCCCGTTAAAACTGTTTACAAAACGACCAAATGATCGTAAGGTTAGCTCATTTTTATCCTCATTAGGATCGCCGATGATCACCCCTTGACCACCGCCAAGATTTATCCCGGCCGCGGCGGCTTTGTAGGTCATGCTTTTGGACAAAAGAAGGACGTCTTTCAAAGCCTCGTCTTCGGACTTATATGGAAACATCCGCACTCCGCCGATAGCAGGACCCAAGGTGGTATCGTGGATGGCGATGATTGATCTAAGACGAGCTACCTTGTCCGACCAGAAGACCACTTGCTCGTGCTCACCTTCGACTAATGAATCAAATATCTCCATTACCGATCCTTTCCCCCTCACCTTTGTCCTCTCCCCCAAGGGAGAGGATGTATTCTTTGCTCTTCACTCTAAAGTATAGACTCTAAACTGGTTTTTAGTTCCAATTCGGTTTTCTTTTTTCTAAAAATGCGGACATTCCCTCTTTTGGCTCACCGGTAGCAAAACATAGACCAAAAGCTTCAGTTTCATAGGAGCTTCCGGTGGATAAATCCGCCTGAATTCCTTTGTTGATTACGGTCTTTGCCAACTTCACTGCGGTTGGTCCTTTGGAGGCGATTTTATTGGCTAAGTCCAGGCAAGTGGGCATAAGCTGGTCCGCTGGAACAACCTGATTGACTAAACCTATGGAATGCGCAGTTTGTGCATCGATCACATCTCCCGTAAAAATCAACTCTTTGGCTTTGGCAATTCCCACCAACCTGGATAACCTCTGAGTCCCTGCAAATCCGGGAATCACCCCGAGATTAACCTCTGGCTGGCCAAGCTTGGCTTTGTCTGAGGCAACTCTTATGTCGCAGGCTAAAGCCAATTCGCAGCCACCCCCTAAGGCGAATCCATTGACCGCGGCAATAACCGGTTTCTCCTGGGTAGCAATGAAGTGAAAAACTCTCTGTCCCAGTTGGGAGAATTCTCTGGCTTTAAGAGCGGGCATATCCTTCATCTCCGCAATGTCCGCTCCTGCCACAAAGGCTTTGCCTTCGCCAGTCAATATTATAACCCTGACATTCTCATTCTCGAAGCTCAGATTGTGCATGGCTTTACTAAGCTCAAGAAGGGTTTCGGCGTTTAGCGCATTTAAAGCCTCCGGGCGATTGATTTTGACAATCCCGACTTTGTCTTTTATTTCGACTAAAATGTTTTTGAACTCCATTATTTCTCCTTTATGTTTATTATCTTCTTTTCTTCATAGAGCTGATTTTTCGACAAGTTTATCTACTAAGTGTTTAACTCCAAGATGCTCAGACCACTTGTAAATATATTCTAAATCTAAATCTTTTTTTTGTACCTCATATATGCCCAAAGCATCCTTGAATTGCATTTCACTTCCCCCACTTAACTTATACCACTCTAATTTCGTCAGGATAAGATCCTCAGGAGTTGCTATATACGTATCATTTTCAAAGATTTTCTGTTTCTTGCGTCTATTAAAACAAGTCTGATGATAAGGATCAGACTTAGGAGGCCAGAAATCAGCCTTCAGTCCCGTATGTGAATCTATCAAATTAAAAGGGCTTCCTTGTGCTATAGCTTCTTGAATGGTTTCTTCAGAAATGTAATACCGATTCGGGTCAAAACTCTTTGCTAACTTTTTTGCATCATGCGGAAGAATAACTGCCACAAAATCAATATCATGAGTAGATCGGGGTAAACCATAAAAGCTGGAAGCAACCGAACCAGTGAGCATATACGAGATATTCAATCGGTTAAGAACTTGTATGACCGTCCCAAAGAATTCGTCCTGTGACATAGCATCATCCTCCGAACAACTTCCTTTTGAATCTCCTCAGGCGTTATTCCGGGGTTTTGAGCTTTGATTCCTTCAATCATGATATCCTTCGCAAATTCGAATAGTTCGAATGCGATTCGCACCCGCTCTTCTCCCGTCATTTTCTGAAGGATTTCGATATATTTTTTGCGATTCGGATCTACCATTGGATGTTTAAAACCAGCACCTAACTTAAGTTAGGCGCTGGAAAGAAAATTTTATTTTAAAAGCTCCCGGGCAATAATCAATCTTTGAATCTCTGAGGTTCCTTCGCCTATCTCACAAAGTTTTACATCCCTGAAATATCTCTCTACAGGATATTTGGAGAGGTATCCATAACCTCCGAGAATTTGAACAGCTTGATAGGTGACAAATCTGCCCACTTCTGAGGCGTAAAGCTTAGCCATGGCTGATTCCTTTATGAATTTCTCCCCTTTATCCTTTAGCCACGAGGCGTGATAAATCAAATGCCTTGCCGCTTCGATCTGGGTGGCCATGTCGGCCAATTTCCATTGGATGGCTTGAAAGTTGGTTATGGGTTGTCCGAATTGTTCTCTCTCTTTAGCATACTTCAAGGCTTTGTCAAATGCACCCTGGGCAATTCCCAAAGCCATAGCTCCTATGCTGATCCTCCCTCCGTCCAAGATTATCATGAACTGTTTGAACCCTTCTCTCTCTTTTCCTAAAAGATTTTCTTTGGGAATCCTCAAATCTTCAAAAATCAGCGTGGCTGTATCCGAACCCCTCAAACCCATCTTGTTTTCTTTTTTTCCGATGGTGAAACCCTTCATCCCCTTTTCTAATATGAACGAGCTGATTCCTTTGTATCCTTTGGTCTTATCGGTCATGGCAGTGAAGACAAAGGTCTCTCCTACGCTGGCATTAGTAATAAAGCATTTGCTTCCGTTGACCACATAGCTGTCACCGTCCAAAACCGCCGTGGTTTTGGTGCCGGCGGCATCTGATCCCGCACCTGGTTCGGTTAAACCAAAGGACCCCAGTTTATCCCCTCTAGCTAATGGAGGAATATATTTCCTTTTTTGCTCCTCGTTACCAAAAAGATAGATGGGATAAATTCCTAAAGAGTTGTGAGCCGCTACAGTGATTCCGGTGGAGCCACAAACTCGAGAGATCTCCTCTATAGCTATGGAATAGCTTATGGTGTCATATCCGGATCCACCATATTTTTCTGGAACCACCATCCCTAAGATCCCCATCTCTCCCAGCTTTTTCATGGTATCGAAGGGAAATTCTCCGGATTCATCGAGGGAGAAAGATTTGCGTTCGATTTCTGCTTCGGCAAATTCCCTGATCTTTTGTCGGAATTTTTCGTGCTCTGGGGTAAGCTTCATCTCCTTCTCCTTGGAGTAACAGTTCTGTCATTGCGGGGAGTCCCGCATTTTGCGGGACGACGAAGCAATCTCACCTAATTCCAGCTATTTTGAGATTGCTTCGGCTACGCCTCGCAATGACAAATCATTATTACGTTGTTTACAAACTATGTGCTATTCCTTCAACAGCTCTCGGGAGATGACGATCCTTTGAGCTTCGGATGTTCCTTCATAGATTTCCGTTACCCGCGCATCTCTGAAATATCTTTCTACCGCATACTCTTTCATGTAGCCATATCCACCATGAATCTGAACTGCCTCGTTGACCACGCGGTTTGCCACCTCGGATGCGAAAAGCTTTGCCATAGAGGCTTCTTTTCCACATTTTTCGCCTTTGCTTTTGAGATGAGCGGCGCGATAGACCAAAAGCCGGGCGGCATCTATCTGGGTGGCCATATCTGCCAGCTTGAAGGCGATGGCTTGAAAATTGCAGATGGGCTGTCCAAATTGAACTCTTTCCTTGGAGTATTTCAAAGCCTCCTCAAAAGCGGCCTGAGCAATTCCCACACACTGCGCCCCTACTCCGATCCTGCCAGAATTCAAAAGGGAGAGGGCAATTCTGAATCCATTATTCTCCTCCCCTAACAAATTTTCTTTGGGAATCTTGCAATCCTCAAAAGAAAGCTCGCGGGTATCAGAACCTTTGATCCCCATTTTCTTCTCGTTAGCCCCAATGGACATTCCCTGGCTCCCTTTTTCCACCAGAAGACAGGATATCCCTTTGGATTTAAGCTCTGGTTTGGTCAATACGAAGACCACGAAAAGATCGGCAATTCCGCCATTGGTGACAAAAGCTTTGGTCCCATTTACAAGATAGTGATCTCCTTTAAGTAACGCACTCGTTCTCAAACTTCCGGCATCGGTGCCCGATCCTGGTTCAGTCAAAGAATACGCTCCGATTATTTCCCCTTTAGCCAGACGAGGAAGATATTTTTTCCTCTGTTCTGGGGTTCCAAAATTTAAGATGGCATCGCATACCAGCGAGTTGTGCACGGAAAGCGAGATCTCCAAAGCGGCACAGGCTTTGGCGAATTCTTCCATGGCGCAGATATAGCTGACGAAATCAAGATTGGACCCACCATATTCTTCGGGAACGAGCATGCCTAAATATCCTAACTCGGCAAGCTGTTGGTAAATCTCTTTTGGAATTTCCTCCTTCTCGTCAAATTCCTGCGCACGAGGCATCAAAGTATTTTTGGCGAAATCAGCGGCGGCCTCCTTGACCATTTTCTGTTCTTCATTAAGTTCAAAATCCATAAAAGCTCCTTGTTTTGATTTTACCTCACCCACACGAAGCCTAATAGAATGTAAAGTTGCTTTGATTCTGATCAGAGAGCTATGAAAAAGTCTAATGAAGAAGGTTCGGCTGTAATGTCAAGCTTTGGCTTGACCCGAAATTTCTTGTAGTCGGATTTTTCTTCTCGAAGTAAAAGCCAAGAAGTTTAAACCCGGTTCACCTAAAGGTGAACATTCCAAGTTTGCTCTCTGAGTAGTTCTTACAAAACTGCGTGTACTGGTCAAGCGGCTTTTCTGAATATCATGCAGGTTACGGTTCGGTCATTTCCGCCCATGCTGATCAACATTCCATAAGGTCGGTCTGAATTGATTTTTACCTGACAATCCCCAGCCTTGCCAGTTAATTGATGAACCAAATCCACAGCTTGCCTGACTCCAGTTCCTCCGGTATAATGGCCGAAGCCGACAAGCCCGCCGGTGGGGTTGGTGGGCATTTCTGCGTTCATGTTGGTTTTTCCTTCAGTCACGAAAGATGCCGCTTCGCCATAACCAACCACTCCACTCGCCTCCAGATGAAGCAATCCTCCAATGGTGAAGCAGTCATGAACTTCAAGCACGCCAATATCCTTTGGTCCCAAACCGCTCATTTCATAAGCTTTCTCTACTGATCTTCGGGTAGTGGTCAATCTGGTGGGGTCTTCTGGTTTTTTGGAAATGTCTGCCTGGGACTGCCCCCAGCCTACCACCTCTATGGCATCTTTCTTGTTAATGCCAATCTTTTTTAGTCCTTCTTCTGAGGCAAAAATCAAAGCGGACGCACCATCCGACACTTTGGAGCAATCATATACATTTAAATGCTCGCAGAAGACCTTCGGATTGGGAGGGGTCATACCAGCAGCCAGCAGGTCCTCTATGGTATTATGATATTCCTGGGCTTTAGGGTTTTTCCTAGCGCTGGTGATGGCTTGGACATACCAGTGAGCCATACCTTTTCTCATATAATCATACCCAAATTTATCATAGCAGGCTCCTGCCCGATCCGAGAACTTTGCCGGGAAGAAGTAGACGTGCCCTTCTTTCCGTTCAGTTCGATAGTGGCCTGCTCCCGCTAAGATATCTGCTCCATACACTGCCTTGACCGTGTTCTGCACTTCCACTCCTATGGTCAAAACCACGTCAGAGACATCTGATAATATGCTTTTTACCGAAGTATACAATCCTAAACCGCCAGACCCACATGCTCCCTCCACTCGGGTGCAGGGTTTGTATTCCAAGCTGGGATGAACCATGGGGATAATCGCTGCAAGATTTCCCTGCCGATTAAAACGAGCGGCCATGAAATTGCTGATGATTCCTTCATCAATGTTATTTACATCATTGATTTGTGCGATTACTCCCCTTCCCGCCTCGGTTATGTATTCTTCCAAACCCGGACGAGGTTTTTTGGGGTCAAACTCCTTTCTGCCCGAACCCATAGAGATGGTATTGTAGCCTGCGGTCGCATAGACCGGCTTTCTTAGTTTCTTCATTTTTACCTCCTTGGAATTAACGTATTTCGTTTATCATTGACGATGTTCGTCCTACGGATTTCGCTTCGCTCAATATCGAAACTTGTCAATCGAAGCTCGTTCTTCGGAAAAACTGAACTTCTATGACGCATTTCGAGAAACGATACGAGCATCGCAACCGTAAACGTGGCTTCGAAACCAATGGTTAAGTTTTATACTCTATAGTTCCCATTCTTGACGAAGTGCTATTTTGATTTCACGAGCACCATGTATCACCCCAAGTATTTCAACATCCTCGCTACTTTCTATGATTCTATAAACGATCCGATAATTTTGGTAAATGACTTCTCTAAAACCATAAGCTCAAGTTCCGACACAATACGACCACAACGTGGCATTGTCTCAAGTTTAGTAGTGGCTTTGATGAGAGACTTTATAAACCGGGTAGCGTATGTTTTAGAATCTTGGGAAATATAATCGTGAATCGCCTGTAAATTGCTGCTCGCCTTTTCTGTCCATCTTATTTTGCCCATTGTTTAACTCGGTTGAGAAGTTCTTCTGTGGTCAACAACCTACCTTCTCCTGCATCTTTGAGTCCCTCAAGAACCTGAGCCACAAAGTTTATCTCATACATTATGTCTTCTAAAGAACACTCCTCAGGTAATCGTTTTATGGTTTCTATAGTAACTTCTTTGAGTGAAGCCATCTTAGACGCCTCCTTTAACTTACTGTATTTCGTTTATCGTTGGCGAAGCTCGTCCTACGGATTTCGCTTCGCTCAATATCGACGCTCGCTTGTGGAAGCTCAATGTTGGAAAAAAACGAACTTCGACTTACGAACATCCAGCTTCGATACGAGCATCGAAACCGCTAAACCAGCTTCGAAGTAGTATTATCAAACATAATCATTAATCGGTCCATAGAGATGGTAAAATCCGTTGAGCAAGACGCTGTTTACATCCTGGGCTGATTTAGCCACGCCACTTTTAACTAAAAATTCCCCAATCTCCTTGGATTTTTTCAAATAGGCTTTAGCCAATTTGGCTCCTTGTGTATTTGAGGCATTCAAGCTCTTAAAATATACGGAGAGTTTTTCGTCCTTTTTAGGATCCATTAAAAGCTTTCTCCAGGGAAGGGCGCCTTCCGGATAGGCTCCTAATTTTTTGTCTATCTCCCCACTCCAGCCGGAAGGATCGAACATTTTATATTCGCCTTTATCCAGATCGTATACCCCCACAGGACGCCCTTTTTCATATTTCAAAAATCCATCCTTCTGACTCCCGTCCGCATGCTGACCACCTAATACTTTTTTCTGAGCCATCTTGGTGAGCAGATCGTCTTTTAGGTCCTCTCCTTTGATATATCCGGAGACCGTCTCGGATATGCATTGATAGACATCCACTCCCACATAGTCTATAAGTTGAAAGATGCCCATAGGTCTGACCAGAAGGTCCTGGCTGACTTTGTTCATGATATAAATCGCCCCGGGCAGGGTATATTCACCTGCCATTTTTTTTGCTTCTCTTATAGCATACAAGCCATCCCTTAGAAAATGACCGTTGCCTATAAAACCAGCGATGTCGTTGGATGGAACAATAGTCTTGCGTAATCTTTTGGCAAGCTCCAAGGACATCTCTTTTAATTCGGGCTTGGTCTGGTCTGCGGAGATTAGCTCTGCTAATTTTTGAACTGCTGGCGGATTGTAGAAGTGGAAACCTATTATTCTCCCTCCTAAATTTGCCTCTTTATTCAGGACGTTTATAGGAATGGAGGAGGTATTGGTGAAGTACATGGTATCTTTGTCTGTGAGCTGGTCCAACTTCTTGAGCAGATCGACCTTAATATTTTTATCCTCAAGTATCGCCTCGAAGATCATATGAGAGTTTTTTGCCATGCTCAAATCTGTTCCAAATCGGAAAAGCGACATGGCATCGTCCACAAATGCGGCTATGACGTCGTAATTTTCTACCAAGTCTTCACGATCCTTATATAAGTCTCTCAATAAAACAGTGGTTTTCTCTCCGGCTTTGACCAGCTGAGCTTTGAGATATTTCGAAAGACCATCTAAAGCAGAATCGTTGACATCGATCAAATTCAGGCGGTAGGAGACGTTTTTGTTCTCCGGCAGTAGTTTTTGTTTTGTCATCTCTTGAGCTAAAAGAAGGGCAATACCACTCCCCATCTTTCCAGCCGCCCCAATAACCGAAACATTTGTTAGTCTCTCGTCAAAAGTCATAGACACCTCCAAAAGTTCTTATTTTGATTTAATAATGATAATTCTTACTTCGTTTTATTTCACGCTAAAGAGCTATATAACATGCTTTAGTGATAAAAGGCTTACGCCTTAACTCCTCCTGAGTTCTTATTTCGATTTAGTGATGATAATTCATTTTTCAATTTATCCCAAGCTAAAAAGCTTGTGAAAAATATAACATGCTTTGAGGAAAAAACAAAGGATTTTTTTAGTTTTTTTGACAAAAAAAGAACGTCCCACACAAAGGTGGGACGCTACGGAAATAATAATGCCGGCACCTAAACCAGCACCTAACTTAAGTTAGGTGCTGGTTTATATTTTTCGTTCCTGAATACCCAGATCTCTGAAAAATGTCTCGTTTGCCTGATGTAGATTTTCTGGAGTCGGATCAATTCTAAGATTGCCATGAAGGTGACCACCATCACTAATTTGATGGGAGTGTCTGAGAAAAGCTCGGTGAAAACAACCCCATCTTTTTGGGCTAAATAGTTCAATACATATTCGATTCTTTCCTCTATGGTAATTTTGGGATAATTCACGGTGTGGAAACTTTCTTTAGGAGAGGAATCCAGGATTTTCTTAAAAGCGAGCATCAAATCATATAAGCTTGCCTCCACCAGAATCTCGTCTTTGGGCAATCCCGATAAATCGGGATCGGTGCGGGGAAACCAATGGGATTGTTCCTCTTCTTTCTCTTTTAGAATCTGAGCCGCCTCTTTGTACTTTCTATATTCCAATAAGGCTTGAACTAATTCCTCTCTGGGGTCTTCCTCCTCTTCCTCATCCGCGGTCCTGGGCAGAAGCATCTTAACTTTGATTCGGATCAAAGTCGCCGCCATGACAATGAATTCGCCAGCAACCTCCAGGTTCAAAACTTTCATCAAGTTGATATATTCCAAATATTGTTTGGTGATGTGGGCAATGGGAATATCATAAATGTTTATCTCGTCCCTTTTGATTAAAAACAAAAGCAAATCCAGTGGACCTTGAAAAACGTCTAATTTTACTGAGTAGGATGAACTACTTTCTTGTGTTTCGATTGATTCCATTTTCTCTCTCTTAATTATACACGCCCAATTTCATTTTAGCTTTTCTTATGTTGGGTTGCGCGGAGTTCCATTTTATTTCTTTTTGCCTTTGCTTCCAACTTTTTTAAATTATATTCTTTCTCTGCCATTCTAACCCTGATTTCATGCAATCCTGCCATCATGTCATCTACTTCGCCTTTTGAATTCGTGAATTCCTTAGCAATGCTATCCCGGACATCTGTTTGATAGAACTTGCTAAAATAAGACATAAAGTCACCTCCTTAAAACATCGCAGGCTCGATGATCTCAATTTGATTATATCCCAGTAAAATATTCACTGCGTTTACTTCTCTTTTCGTCTTTAACTTTACAATATGCTCAAAATTCCAGCTAATCAAAACATCCAGTGAATTTATTGTTGTTACCGCAATATGAACTGCATCTTCAATATGTTTTACCGGAATAATACCTCTTGAGACATATTCTTCAGCTAATAGCCGAACGTCTTCGCTCCTGGTTGAGAGTAGCTCAAATCCTGTCACAAGTTTTATTAAATTCCTTCTGAGTTTCGCGTCTCCAGTTGCCTCCATCTCTTTAATTACTAAATCCGAAATACATACGTGATGTTCCTTTAATTTTGACCAGAATTCTCTCGTTATTTCTTGACGATATAAGTCTTTCAGATCAAAGTAAGCGTTGGGTACCGATGTGTCCAGATATAGTTTAAATTTTCTTAGCATATTTAAACCTTAGATGAAATTTGCCCAACCTTTCTGCTGTTTGTGAAGTTGACTACGAACAATTTGGGTGAATGAAGCAAACCTCTTGAGTACCTGGATAATCTTTTGAGGAGTAAGGGATGGGAGTTTAGGCATGCGCTTTTACCGTTAAGGTATATTCTAAGGTTTCTTCTTCTGTAGGGACCTCTTCACCATGTTCTTTTAAGCTCTCTATGTATAACTCAATAGCTTCCTTTGCCATCGCTATCGCCTGTTCTATGGTGTCCCCATATGTAACACAACCGGGAAGAGAAGGAACTGTTACGGTATAACCACCCTCAGGTTCTTTCCTGAGTAGAATTCTATAGCTTAATTGTTTCATATTATCTCCTCATGCTGTCTATTGTAATAAAAACTTCGCCTAACGTTCCTGATGCAGAAAAATTCCCCTCTGCGTCGGGATATTGTTCCGTATGGATCAATCCTTCGGATTGTTATCCCGACGCAAAATGAGTAGTTTTCTGCATCGGGACTACAAAGTCCCGATGTAACCTAAGAACTGTTCAGGCGGGACATTGTTGTCCCGCCTATAAACTAAATGAATAAGCAATGCACACTGTCAATTTCCATAACCGAATGATCGTAGAAATAGTAATTCCTATAACTTGAATAAATGTAAGCGTCAAGGTCTACTACTAACCTCCGCTTTAACGGATTTTTATGAATATAATCCAGTTTTATTTTCATAACCCGATCTGTATAAACTGGGATACCTTTGGATTTCTCCTTCCAAACTGCATGTTTTGCTTTTCCTCTGGCTGAAGATGCAAATACATTCAAAAATTCTTCAGCCTTTGCGGAATAAAATCGATTTTTACCTTTGAGAGGAGAGGGCTTCGATATAGAAGATTCTAAAAAGGAAACTATTCTTTTGGAGCTATTTTTAAGGAAATGCTGGATGAACTTCTTGACCATCTCACCTTTCTCTGAATTTAGAATAATATGCAGATGTTCTGGCATTATCACATAGCCTTGGATCTTCACCTTGTACTCTTTACGATAGAACTTTAGTAACTGAACCAACTCATCTTTCACTCGATTCGACTCCAAAACGGGAAGTTTTCGGACAATCGAACTAGTGAAAAAGTAAGAGACGTTATCCAAATAAATGTTTTTCCAATTACCCATAATAGTTGGTTTTACGCATCGGGACTACAAAGTCCCGATGCAACACGATAGTATACGTATATAGTAATACCAAAAAACTCAGAAATCTTCGGCAAGGCTAACCTTCTTATTCAAATGTCGTTTAGTATTCTCGTTGCATGAGGATATTATTATCCGACACTCCCAGTGCTTGGCATCGGGACTACAAAGTCCCGATGCAACAAGGATATTTATTTCAACTTCATCGCCTTTCTCACATCTTGCATGGTCTTTTGTGCTTTAGCTCTGGCTTTTTCTGCTCCAGAAGTTAATACTTTTTCCACGTAAGGCAAGTTTTTTTCTAACTCCGCTCTTTTGTGGCGAATCGGCCTCAAGGCTTGGTTAGTAGTTTCGGCGCAGATTTTTTTACATTCCACACATCCCAATTTTCCGGTGGAGCATCTTTCGTGAATGGTTTTGTGATCTGGATTATAAATCTTATGCAAAAGATAGACCGGGCATTCGTCTGGATGTCCGGGATCACCAAGATGGATCTTCGTAGGATCGGTATACATTATGGAAATCTTTTTGGAAGTGGACTCTTCAGATTCTCCCATGCCGATTTCGTTATTATATGACTTGCTCATCTTTCGGTTGTCTATGCCCAAGATTCCCGAAAACTGGCTGAGTTTGGCTTGAGGCTCAGGAAAAACCTCTCCATACAAAGTGTTGAATCTTCGTGCTACCTCCCGGGTAAGCTCAATATGGGGCAATTGATCCTTTCCCACCGGAACCCAGTTTGCCTTGTAGATCAAAATGTCTGCGGCTTGAAGAAGCGGATAACCTAAGAAACCATAACTATCCAAACCCAGCTCCACGCTCTTTTCCTTGTAAGAAGGAACCCTCTCCAGCCATCCAAGGGGGACGATCATGGAAAAAAGAAGATGCAATTCCGCATGTTCCTTGACCTGAGATTGAACGAAGATGGCACATTTTTCAGGATCAAGTCCACCAGAAAGGTAATCTATGGCAACATCTATTATCCGATCACAAAGATCGGAGGTATGGTCAAAATCCGAAGTCAAGGCATGCCAATCTACTATGCAACAATACATCTCATAATCATTCTGGAGCTGGACCCAATGTCTTAATGCTCCCTCTAAATTGCCCAGGTGTAATTTTCCTGTGGGCTGCATACCGCTTAAGATCACTTCTTTTGGCATAGGCTCCTCGGAGGTTTAAGGTGAAAGGTTTAAGGTGAAAGGTTTAAGGTTTTTGATCTCCATTTCAAGAGAGACTGTTCTAGACCTCTCAGCATTCTACCACATTCATTATATTTCTCAAGATATTCTTTGTATACTTTCTCATCTAAGTATCCTTTGCGAAAAGCTATATACAAATGATGTTTCGTCTCCTGTAGTTCTGCCTGTGCTCTATTTATTCCCTCAAGATATATGTTTATATGTTTATTATTCCATCCTTCCGCAAGGTTGGCAGCAATCGAATTGGAAGATCTTCGAATCTGAGAACCTAATTCATGTAGTTCAAATTTAGGAAACTTTAATGATAGCTCACTTAGCTGTAAATGTAATTCACATAATTTTTGATAAACCTCTAAGTCTTCAAAACTTCTGATTTCTCCCCTCATAATCTTTTTTACCTTTTACCTTACACCTTACACCTTTGACCTTACACCTTAATCAATCCAAAAATAAATACTGCTTCCATCTCTGATCTGATATGCCGATAAACTGTTGAATAAAAGTGATATGGTTTGGTCTTTTGGGACGGCGCAAAAGCTTTAGTCCGGCTTGCTCTGGAGTTTGATCTCCTTTGATATTGTTGCACTTAAGGCAGGCACAGACCAGATTCTCCCAAGTGTCTTGACCACCGTAAATTTTTGGAATTACGTGGTCAACCGTCATAGCGCCGTGGTCCTCACCGCAATATTGACACCTATGCCCATCTCTTTTTATGATGTTCTTGCGGGTCAAAAGGATCCTTTTGTTGGGAACTTTAATATAGAACCCTAACCTAACCACGCTGGGCACCGGGAAGCTCAGAGAAACCGAGTGAACCATATACCCATCGTGTTTCTCTATGATTTCAGCCTTGCCTAAATATACCAAAACTATGGCTCTTTTCACGGTGCAGACCGAGAGGGGTTCATAGTTCTGATTTAAGATCAAAACGTTTCTATGTAACATTTCCAAGTAATCTATAAGCCTTTGACATCTATAATTTTATTAAATTTAAGGATTTTTTTTGATATGTCAAATGTTTTTTACCAAAATTATTTCCTTTTGTCTCCAAACCTCTTTTAGCACAATAGAATATGCTCATCGGACGAGAGATAGATATTTTGGGGATCTTTGTTGAAATGGCAATCGTTTTAGAATCAGTTATTTAAAAAATTATTAAGATTTCTCTTGACTATCTTTGCGGTTTGTGTATATTATAAATAAGCTTTTTATCCTTGAGGTAAGCATTTGTTTGAGCAGATGCTTATGGGAGAAGTAAATATAGTGATTTAAGATTCATTTCACAAAACAAAGATAAGGAGGAAAAGATGAAAAAGTTTTGTTGGGTCCTATTATTAGGGATGGTAATCTCGCTGGTTTTTCTGTTCGGCTCAAGCTTTGCAGGGCAGGATCCTAATGATCCTATAGGACCAGATTCGGTGTTTCTTAGATCTACGGGTTTTTTGGTTCCAGAGCCTCCCGGAGTAGGAAAAGTTGCCATACCGGTATATTTTAGAAACGATAATTTTATTATCGCCTTGCAGGTGCCCTTAGCCTGGACCGGTCCCGCTACTATCGACTCATTTAGCTTCTTCGGAAGCAGGATTAGCTACGTGTACAACAAAAATGTGACCATAGACAACAGCAACAAAAAAGTTCTGGTTACTGCGGATGTAGGAATGCAGCAGTCTATCCCTGACGGTAAAGGGATGCTGGTCAAATTCTTTTTTTCCACTACCGATACTGGCACTTTGATCATTGATACTACCAACAATTTTCCTCCCCCGTGGGAGCATATTTTATTTACCAGAGAAGATTCGATAACTTATACTCCCCAGTTTCTGAAAGGGGAGTTCCGTTTGGCCTCCGAGCAAGATCCTAACGACCCCGCACTCCCAGATTCGGTTTCATTCTATCCCAATTATGCTTATTATCCCCTACCGAGTGGTCCTGGAAAATTTTATGCTCATATTAAGATTACAAATGATAGCGCGGTGGGGGCGATGATCATGCCTCTGACCTGGTCGGGACCAGTATCCTTTGATTCGGTTACTTTCAGAGAAAGCGTATTCCCGGTTTTACAATATAGAACGGTTAACCTGGACCTCGGAGCAAGCAAAGTGCTGATAGGAGCAATTCCGGTGTCAGAACCTCCAATTCCACCTACCCGGGGACTTTTTGCCACCTTATGCTTTACTTTAACCAGCAACACTGGTTTAGTGATGGTGGACAGCACTTTCTTCCCCCCAATAAATCATTTGACATTTACCACCGCTAATCCGCAGGGTTACATTCCGCAGTTCATCCTGGGGGACTTTCCAGTGCTTCAGTATTTGCCTGGTGATGCTAACTTCGACGGCCGGGTGAACATAGCAGATGCTGTTTATCTCATCAATTATTTGTGGGTAAACGGTCCGCTTCCACCTCACCCGATAACGGGTGATATGAATGGACCAGATAGGCTAATTGATATCCAAGACATTGTTTATCTAATAGCCTATCTCTTCCAGTACGGTCCAAATCCCTTGCCTGGGGATCCTTGGTAAATTGAAAGAAATCAAAGAGGCGTCTCGCTTAATGCGGGGCGCCTTTTTTGTTTAGGAACAAAATTATAATTAATCTTTTATACTGCCCGAGAACTTATATGATATTCTTCTTGATATGTCACAAATAAAGTAATGCGTCCCAAAAGAGAGCTGGTAACCCTTTAATAATGTCATGCCAAGTAGAATTTCATTTACACACTCCTTCTCTTCATAAGTCAAAGATCCCCGTCAAAGGTGGGGGAGAAGGGGCTGGGGGATGAGTTCAATGTAACACCTCTTCGAACTCACCCTAAATCCCTCTCTTAAAAAGAGAGGGACTCATAAGATATTCTTCTTGACATGTCGTAAATAATAGAAAGTGATGTCCGTCAAAAAGGCTTGTAACTCTTTAATAATGTCATACTAAGCAGAATCTCATATTACTTCACCGTTGCGTCACAAGTAGCTTTTTGGCCCCCAGAGGCAATATCATTGCATTGGGATACCTTTCCCAAATGTCAATAAAGGTCAGGGGTAAGGGTACCCCTGACCAACAGAGGATACTTCACAGTGGTATCACAAGATGGTTTGATACTTCCAGTGTGTTTAGAGTAAGACACAATCGAATTGGCCGTAAATCTCACTTTAAATGTGATTTGATCTTTTGGTAGTTCTCTTGACCCAAGGCAAGCTTTTTGTCCCCCAAATTGAGAGATTTGATCTCCTCCTCCACTTTGGCTATTCGTTCAGGTGTGGGAGGATGAGAAGCTAAAAGCTGATCTAAGAATGCGCTCTTTTTCTCTTTCTCCATCTTTTTAAATTTTCCAAAAAGCTGAACCATCCCTTCTGGATTATATCCTGCCTGGGTCATATATAAGGTTCCGTCGTAATCTGCTTCAAATTCGTTCTGCCGGCTATAACCTTGCATAATCAAAGTTATCCCGGTACCCACCGCCTTTTGCGTCAACTCACTTGACTCTCCCAGGGTTAATGATAAAAGCACCTGAAGCCCCAAAACCTGCTGGAGCCTCTTTACACTATGCCTGGCTACCACGTGTCCAATCTCATGTCCCAGGACCCCCGACAACTGCGCTTCATTGTCCATAATCTTCAAAAGCCCGCTATAGACATAAATGAAACCTCCGGGACAAGCAAAGGCATTAATCTCTGGAGATTCTAAAACCTTAAAATGATATTCAATGTCTTTCCTGTCAGAAAGGGAGGCTACTTTTTGACCCACCTTATCTATATAATTCCCTAAAACTGTATCCTGAGTAACTTTATTCTTTGACTCTATCTCTTTGATCAAACTTTGTCCGATGGATACTTCGTCATTGGTTCCGATTAAAATTAAGCTTTTTTTGCCCCCTGGACCGGTGGTGGCACAACTAAACAAAAGTAAGCCAAAAACCACAAAGATCACAAAAATAAAAGAAATCATTTTCATTTTAGTCACCTTCCGAATTTAATGTTCTTCTCTTTTTCCTCTTCGTTAGATCGCTACCCCACACTCAAGGTATAGAGAGCAATTTGAACTATATACTATATAATTTCAATTTGGATTTGTAAAGAAATCTTTTTCCAAACATGTAGAGACCAAATACAAATCATACACTTTTGGTGACAAGAAAAAAGACAGGGAACACTTCCTGGAGATGATATTTAACGTGAACCTGTGACCTTTGCACTGAAGAGAGATCCGCCTATGGCGGATGACGGAACCTGTAACTCACCCCCTTTGATCCCCTTCAGGGTGAACCCCTCTCTTTGAGGGTGTGTCATAATCATGTTTTGACTTTGTAGCCGTCCATATGGACGTAAGCTGTTGGAATTCA
>Ga0315289_10002316_pt1 | contig 29316 bp, 31 predicted proteins | sample YL17G11_40_MG_FD_203452 | JGI IMG/M metagenome (GOLD analysis project Ga0315289, IMG submission 203452) | Sediment microbial communities from Yellowstone Lake, YNP, Wyoming, USA - YL17G11_40 | ecosystem: Environmental > Aquatic > Freshwater > Lake > Sediment | place: USA: Wyoming | collected... | reverse complement strand
ATGGAGATGAGTGCCGAAGGTGTAGCCACAACAAAATCCGTCCACGATTTAAGCCGCAAAATCAAAATAGAGATGCCTATTACAAATGAGGTATTTAACGTTCTTTATAAAAATAAGTCACCCTTGCACGCGGTTGATGATTTGATGACGCGAGAGAGGAAGAGAGAGTGATTTTAATCGCCTCTCGGTTTACGCTGTAAACCTCGGGGTGATTTACAGAGAGAATATAGACAACGAATCGTCCCTCGCCTCTGCAGATAAAACGAGAGAGGCTCGCCTCGTGCCGAGGCGCATACGTTAGGCACTCGGCGCCGAGGCGGGATGTTTTACAGAGAGAATTAGTGGGTAAAATGTCCCTCGCCTTCATATAGAGAAAAAATAAGGAAGGCTCGGGATGATTTTTCGACAGGAAGGCGAAAGTAAAAATCGCGGGGAGTGGCGCAGCTTGGCTAGCGCGCTTGAATGGGGTTCAAGAGGTCATGGGTTCAAGTCCCATCTCCCCGACCATTGCGCCATTGGATTACTTTCAGCGAAATGATCCCGAGTTGCCATCAAGCAAGAGCAGCGGCAACGAGGGATAGGGAAAGATAACGGAGTGGCGGTTTCCCTCGCCTTCAATGTTAAACAAAGGGAGGCTCGGGACTCCTCGCCCCAGAGGGGCTCGTCGCAAGTCCCATCTCCCCGACCATCCGCCGTAGGCGGATGACCACGAGTTGAGTCAGATAAGAATTTTCAACGAGGGGCAAAGAGACTAATAAAATGCCTAACGGTCCGAAAGATAAAAGAAGATTTCCTCGGATGAAGGGCAGATTCGTCATCCGTTATCGTTTGCACGGCCAAACAGAGCTTGAAGATGTTACCCAGGCAAAGGATTTTAGCTTAGGTGGGATTTCATTAACCACGAATAAAGAATATTCCGCGGGAACGCTACTAGATATGGAGATTCAATTGCCTGTAAGTCAGGCAAAACTTAATCTTGTAGGCAAGGTATTGAGTTCCAAAGAAATTGTTAAAGGAACTATTTATGAGACGCATATAGAATTTATTGATGTCAATCACAAATAATTCTTCTTTTAAGAAGGGGAAGAGGTAATTTAAGATCTTACTTTGAACGCAGATATACGCAGATTGTCCCGAATGTAGCGACTTCTTAAGAATATCTTCGGGATCCCGAAGTAACACAGAAATACTAAACAACATTCGGGACACGCAGATGGTCGCAGATTAGGAGGTTTTATCTGCGAAAATCTGCGTTAGATTTGCGAAAATCTGCGTTAAAGATGGGTTGAAATAGAGATAAGAAGTTAATTTTATCAAGGATGTTTAGTTCTTAAATCAGCTAAAGGGGAATAAAAGATGAGAAAGATAAGGATCGGCCTCATAGGTTTTGGTACAGTAGGTTCAGGCGTGGTTAAGATTTTAAAAAAGAAAAGGCTTTTTTTAAAAAGAAAGTCAGGCATAGAGATTATTTTGAAGCGGGTCTGCGATATAGATTTTCGCCGGCGCCGCGGTATATCATTGAATAGATCCATAATTACCAAGGACTATAGAGATGTAATCAAAGACCCTGATATTGATATTGTCATAGAATTAGTCGGCGGGATTCACCCCGCAAAAGAAATTATTATGGGGGCCCTAAGTAACGGAAAAGATGTTGTCACTGCAAATAAAGCCTTGCTTGCCGAGGAAGGTAGTTCGATATTTGAACTTGCTGCTCGTGCTAAGAGAGAGGTGTATTTTGAAGCCTCTGTGGGCGCGGGTATTCCCATTATTAAGTCTATAAGAGAAAGCCTGATTGCTAATAAATTTAATACAATATACGGTATCGTAAATGGAACATCTAATTTTATCCTCTCTAAGATGTCCAGCGACTATTGTACATTTGCTGAGGCTCTTCGTGAAGCAAGGCGCCGTGGCTTTGCAGAGAAAAGGCCCAGATTAGACATCGAAGGTATTGACTCGGCACATAAATTATTACTTTTGGTAAGGCTTGCCTTTGGCAAAATTTTAAAGTTAAATAATATTTTTGTGGAAGGTATACGTTCGATTGAATTATCCGATGTAAAATATGCAGCTGAGATGAATCTAGAGATTAAACTCTTAGCTATTGCCAAAAAGATAAAGGATGAATTAGAAGTAAGGGTTCATCCTACCCTTATCTCAAAGGAGCACATGTTGGCTTCAGTCGACGGGATATTTAATGCCATATACGTAGATACAGATACCGCCGGTGAGCTTCTTTTTTACGGTCAGGGTGCCGGTTCAGTACCCAGTTCATCCTCCGTGGTAAGCGATATTATGGATTTGGCGAAGAGAAGATTGGGCGCAGGCCAGAATCAGGTGATTTTTTTGAAAGACAATTCTATTAAGAGACTGCGTAAAATGGATGAAATTTTCAGCCGTTATTATATCCGTTTTATGGCTATCGACAGGCCCGGTGTATTATCCAGGATTTCCGCCTGTTTAGGCAAACACAATATAAGTATCGCCTCTGTCAGCCAGAAAGAAAGAAAACGCGCCAGGGTAGTTCCCATAGTAATGATTACCCATGAGGCCAAGGAGCGGTCTATGCATAACGCCCTGGAAGAGATATATCGTCTGGCAGTGATAAGAGAAAGACCGGTAGCGATAAGGATGGAAGAGTTATAATCAAATGAGGCCACAACTTATGGAACGAAGAGACATAAGTTGGATGGCCGAATTTGACCCCCCACCACTTTTATGGGCGATATGATTGATGATTGTAAATATTGTGTTTACGTTTTACAAAGCAGAAAAGACAAAAGTATATATTTTGGCTATACCAATGATTTGAAAAGAAGAGTCAAAGAGCATAATAAAGAATTATGTGAATCGACCAAAGATAAAATTCCTTATCGAGTTGCTGGCTATGAGGCTTATTCATCAGAAGCTGATGCTAGAATAAGAGAGAGACGGCTAAAACAATTCAAGAATGCTTATAAAGAATTAGTGAAGAGGATACAAAATTGCTTAGTGAAATAAAAAGTGGTGGGGGGTTCAATTCGCACAAACAAAGATGTTAATCATAGCATATTGATACTTGACATTTCCAATGTCAAGTATCAAGTGCTCATTGAAGGAGGGATAAAATGTTATGTCCAAAATGTGCAAAAGAAATCAATGCAGAGGCACTGAGATGCCCTAATTGCAGCCGTGTGATTAAGATACCTACGGGCATAAATGCCGTTAGTATTATCCAGTTTATTATGGGGGGACTTGCCTGTGTATCCGGTTTAATTACTATTGCTATGATAAGTAGACCGCAGGTTCTGGAACAGGTATTAACAAAGGTGTTAACTGAATTAGCCAAGAGAGGCAAGAGCCTACCTCAAACTTTAAATCAGGGTGTGATTATAAAGTTTGCCTTAGTCCTTGGTATAGTGATGATTGTTTGGGGTGCAATAGACATAATTATTGGCAAGGGGTTGCGCAATTTAAAAAAATGGGCAGGGATAGTGGCAATAGTTTCAGGTGCATTAGGTATTTTTGTGGGTTTTGGCAGGGATCTTTTGGGTTTTGTTTTAAACTTAATAATTATCATATTAATTGTTGCTGGTTGGAATTCTCTCTCGTGATTCTAAGAAAAATATCATGAGGCACAGAAGGGCGCAGATGAAAAGATACAAGATGATCACAGATTATCTGCGATCATCTGTGAAAGAATGTGAATCTTAGACAGTAAATCTGTGCTAATCTGTGAATAAAAATGAATTGGCAAGGGGTAATCAAAGCATATCAGGAGTTTCTTCCTGTAAGTAAACATACTCCAATAATCAGTTTAAAAGAGGGCAACACCCCCCTCATAAGATCTAGCTGTCTGGAAAAAGAATTAAATGTAGACCTCCAGATATATTTCAAATACGAGGGGCTAAATCCCACAGGTTCTTTTAAAGACAGGGGTATGACGGTTGCTATATCCAAAGCAAAAGAAGAGGGGTCAGGTGCTGTTATCTGTGCCTCAACCGGAAATACCTCTGCCTCGGCAGCTGCCTATGCCGCAAAGGCGGGAATGGACTGCATTGTTTTAATTCCTAAAGGAGCAGTTGCCTTAGGCAAGTTGTCTCAGGCATTAATCCACGGAGCAAAGGTTGTTGCTATCGATGGTAATTTTGATGCGTGTTTAAATTTAGCAAGACAAATCAGTCAGAATTATCCCGTCACTTTGGTTAATTCATTGAATCCTTATCGTATCGAGGGCCAGAAGACAGCCAGTTTTGAGATTTGCGATTGTTTAGGTAAGTCTCCGGATTATCAGGTTATGCCAGTAGGAAATGCAGGAAACATCACTGCTTACTGGAAAGGCTATAAAGAATACAAAGAAAATAAAAAGATCAGGCATCTACCCAGGATGTTAGGTTTCCAGGCTGAAGGCGCGGCTCCTATTGTGCGCGGCAAGATTATTGAGAACCCCCAAACTTTAGCCACAGCCATAAGGATTGGCAATCCTGCCAGTTGGCAAAAGGCACTCTATGCCAGGGATGAGTCGGGTGGGCTTATTGATATGGTCAGCGATACCCAGATTATCGAGGCATATAAAATCTTGGCAGAAAAAGAAGGTATCTTTGTCGAACCCGCATCCGCCGCCTCTGTGGCTGGATTGATAAAATTAGTAAAATCCGGTTACTTTTCCCGCCATAGCGGGATCCCGTCTTCCGCCGAAGCGGAATCCCGTCAGAGACGGGAAAAGGCGGGAAAACGAAAAACGAGGACCGAGAAACGAAAGACAAAAATTGTGGTCTGTATATTAACTGGCCACGGCCTAAAAGATCCTGATAGGGCAATAAAGACGATAGAACAGCCAAAGATAGTCAAGGCAGATTTAAAAGCAGTATTAAAAAAGATTGGCTATTAATAAAAGAAACCAGAAACCAGAAACCAGTCCTTCGACTAAGCTCAGGACTGGCACTGAGCAAAGTCGAAGTGCCAGAAACCAGAATAATCTAAAAGGCAAAAATATTCTGATTACTGCAGGCCCTACCTGGGTTCCTATAGATAATGTCAGGGTAATCAGCAATATTGCCACAGGCTCTACAGGGATTTTATTAGCCGAACATTTAAGTAAATTAGGGGCAAAGGTAACTTTAATTTTAGGGCCAGTCCCGAATGTCGCGTTTCTTCGAAGAGTTTCTTCGGGATCCCGAAGAGAAGCAAAAAAAGTAACTACATTCGGGATCAGCTCATGTTGTATAAACAGAAAAGTTAAAATAATTAATTTTAAGTTCTTTGACGAATTTAAAGATAAACTTAAAAAAGAACTACGATCGAAAAAGTACGATATTGTAATACATTCTGCAGCGGTTTCTGATTATCGACTGGAAAAAAGTTTCGGGCAGAAGATAAGTTCAGATAAGAAAAGCTGGAGACTTAAATTAGTACCAACGCCAAAAATTATAGATATGATAAGAGAGCTAGATAATTCTTTATTTTTGGTCGGTTTTAAATTTGAGCTACATAGGCGACGAACGGTGCTGATTGAAAAAGCAAAGGCATTTTTAGGGCGTTCGAGGTTGAATTTAGTGGTGGCTAATTCTACGGGAAAAAATAAATACGAGGCCTATATTGTTAGCCATGATAAAGTCTGTGGTCCGATGCAAAGTAAAAAGGAGTTATCAAAAATATTAATAAAATATATAGAGAGACTGAAATACTATGTTTGAGAGAATAAGTAGAAGTTATCGGCTATTTAAAGAATGTATCAACGTTTTAATGCAAGATAAAGAAATGCTTTTATTCCCTATCTTTTCTGCGATATTTACTTTATTAGTAGTATTGAGTTTTATTATTCCGGTAGGTTATTTTTCTATTTTAAATCTGAAAGATAGTATTCAAACTAAACTTTTTGTCTATTACGGATTATTTATTTTTTATCTTTTGACTTATTTTATTATCTATTTCTTTAATACGGCCATAATTATTTGTGCGGCTGAAAGATTAAAAGGAGGTAATCCTACCTTTGTCGGTGGGATAAAGGCTGCATTTAAAAAAGTCGATAAAATTTTATATTGGGCATTGATTTCTGCCGTAATTGGTATATTGATAAGACTTTTTGAGCGCGCAACAGAAAAGTTAAGATTTGGACCGCTGGCTAACACATTTACATCTTTATTCGGCATAGGCTGGACACTGGCAACATATTTTATTATCCCTGTAATGGTCTTTGAAGACGAGCAACCCTTTCGGGCTATAAAAAAATCTGCCCAGATTTTTAGACAGACATGGGGAGAATCTGTAATCGGAAATTTTGGTTTAAGTCTGTTTACGTCGGTTTTATTTTTATTAGGTATTATTGCTGGGGTGCTGACTATGTTTTTAATTTACAATACTTCAACTTCGTATAATTTTTGGCCATATTTTTTTGTAGGAGCTGTAATATCAAGTTATTTCATTCTGCTTACTATAGTCGTTAATGTCTTAGGAAATATTTATACTACTGCCTTATATTTTTATGCCATACAAGGTCAGAATTTGAGTGGATTTTCTCAAGATGTGATTAAAGATGCTTGGCTCACTAAAAGACAAATAGGTAATATTTGATTTAGTTGTTAAATTATCAATTTACAAATTATGAAATATATCGTGCTTGTACCTGATGGGATGGCGGATTATCCTATAAAAGAATTAGGCGATAAAACCCCTCTGGAAGCTGCCAGGAAGCCGAATATGGACTTTATCGCTCAAAATGGCATCTTAGGCAGGATTCAGACAGTACCGGCACTTTTAAGCCCTGCATCAGATGTGGCAAATCTTTCCATATTAGGTTATGACCCACAGATTTATTATATGGGTAGAGCTCCTTTTGAAGCGGCAAATATTGGCGTTGAATTAGAAGAGGGAGATTTAGCTTTACGCTGTAATTTTATCAGTGCCTCAGAGGGGAAAATCATTGATTATAGTGCCGGACATATTAGTTCTAAGGAGGCAGCTGTATTAATCTATTTTCTGAACAAGAAATTGGGCAGTCAAGATATTAAATTTTATCCGGGCGTCAGTTACAGGCACCTGTTGGTTATAAAGAATTGCGGAGATTTTCAAATAAAGGATTTAGAATGTACACCGCCCCATGATATTATGGGTCTAGAGATAGATAAATTTCTTCCTAAAGGAAAACAATCTGAAATATTAGTAAAACTTATGCAGGATTCCCGGCAAATCCTACCGGAACATGATATAAATCAGGTGCGCATTGATTTAAAGGAAAATCCCGCCAATATGATTTGGTTGTGGGGTGCGGGCAAAAAGATTAACCTGCCTAAATTTAAAGATATGTTTGGCGTATCTGGAGCAGTGATTTCAGGAGTGGATTTAATAAAGGGTATCGGTAAAACTATTGGCCTGGAAGTAATCAATGTTCCCGGTGCGACTGCCTATTATGATTCTGATATTCTGGCAAAGGCAAAATATGCGATGAGCGCGCTTAAAAACAAAGATTTTGTTTTTATCCATGTAGAGGCAATTGATGAAGCAGGCCACAATGGTGATTTAAGGCAAAAAATCGCTATGATTGAAAGATTTGACCAGTTAGTAGTAGGGACAGTTTTAAATTCAATAAAAAGATTGAAAAATTTCAAGTTAGCAGTATTGCCCGACCATGGCACTCCCATAAGTTTACGCACACATACACGAGATACGGTATTTTTTGGTTTATATGGCAAAGACGTTATTCCAGGTGGCTTCTCGGAATTTACAGAGAAAGAGGCACAAAAAGCACAGATTCATTTTGAAAAAGGTCATGAATTTATGCCTTATTTCATTGGACAAAAAGCATTGCCGATAACTAATCAGGCCAGCGAGGATAAGACATGAATCCGCTAATTATTGCAGGTATAGCTGTTGTATTGTTTGGCTTAGGATATAAATTCTATGCCAGGAGATTAGAGCAATTATTTAATATTGACACCAGACGCGCAACCCCTGCAGTAGCAAAATTCGACGGCGTTGATTATGTCCCGGCAAAACACTGGTTGGTTCTATTTGGGCACCATTTTGCCTCTATTGCGGGGGCAGGCCCTATTATAGGGCCAGTCATTGCAGTCATGCTCTGGGGGTGGCTGCCTGCATTAATTTGGGTAGTCTTAGGCACGATTTTTATCGGCGGTGTGCATGATTTTAGCTCTTTGATAATCTCAGTAAGAGAGGGCGGTTCATCCATAGCGGATATCGCCGGTCACGTTATCTCTAAACGCACAAAGATTATTTTTTCTTTATTCGTGTGGTTGGCGCTTATATTAGTAATTGCGGTTTTTGCATATCTTTGTGCTGACACATTTGTAAAAGAGCCGAAGATAGTCTTACCTTCCCTGGGGCTTATACCTGTGGCCATGGTCGTAGGTTATCTGCTCTATTATTTAAGGGCCAATATTACATTGTCTACAATATTAGGCCTTATATGTTTAACATCATTAATATTCCTGGGTAATTTTCTTGCTATAAAGGGCAATATCAATACCTGGCTTTTGGTATTATTCATCTATTGTTATTTCGCTTCAATTCTACCGGTGAATATTCTCTTACAGCCGCGCGATTATCTTTCCAGTTTCCTGTTATTTTTTGGAGTAGGCGCAGGCTATTTAGGTTTGGTATTTTATCATCCTAAAATTTCCATGCCCTATTTTAATAAGTGGACAGTTACTGAGGGGAGTCTCTGGCCGATGTTATTTGTTACGGTTGCCTGTGGCGCGGTTTCAGGGTTTCATGCCCTTATTGCCAGCGGGACCTCTTCAAAGCAGATTGCTAATGAACGCCACGCCAAAAGAATTGGATATGGGGGAATGGTTGCAGAGGGCCTGGTGGCAGTATTGGCAATAATTGCTGTAGCTATCTTATTCAATCGCCAGGAAAATTTTGGCCAGATTTTGAAAGACATGACTCCTATTGGTATTTTTGGCAAAGGGTATGGCGCAATTACTCATGGTATCTTGCGCGGCAAAGGCCAGTTCATCGCTATAACTATATTAAATGCCTTTATACTTACCACGCTGGATACTGCCACAAGGATATCGCGTTATTTGACCGAGGAATTATTTAAGATAAAGAACCGTTATCTATCCACCTTATTTATTGTAATTGTGAGTGGAGCATTGGCATTCAGCGGTAAATGGAATAAGATCTGGCCGGCATTTGGTGCCTCGAATCAACTGGTGGCAGGCTTAGCACTTTTGGTAGCTACGAGTTGGTTGATTTCTCACAAAAAAGTTTTTATTTATACGTTAGTTCCGGCTATCTTTATGTTAGTTACTGCAATTGTAGCCTTGGTCTGGCAGATTATGAGTTATATTAAAAATAGAGATTATATACTTTTGTGCGTGTCTGTTGTTCTTGTAGGTCTGGCAATATATATGTTGATTGAATCGGCTAAAGCACTAAGAAGGAAAAGAAATGCATAAATTAATTGTGCAAAAATACGGAGGTACGTCAGTTGCTAATCCTGACCGGATTAAAAAAGTTGCCGAAAGGATTGTGAGTTATAAACGAAAGGGTTTTGATTTGGTAGTAGTGGTCTCGGCATTAGGAGATACTACTGATGAATTGCTGGAGTTGGCTGCTCAAGTTAATGATGAGCCGTCTGAGAGAGAAATGGATATGTTGCTTTCTACCGGCGAGCAGATTTCAGTGGCTTTGCTGGCTATGGCAATACATAAACTCGGCGTTGAGGCTATTTCATTTACCGGCGCACAGGTTGGTATCATCACTGATAGCCGTCATACCAAGGCGCGAATTATGAGGATTAATTCTGATAGAATCCTTGAGCAGCTAAAAAGAGGCAAGGTTGTTATTGTTGCTGGATTTCAGGGAGTTACTTTAAATCAAGATATTACGACTTTGGGTAGAGGCGGTTCTGATTTGACTGCCGTGGCATTGGCAAAGACGCTGGATGCCAAGATGTGCGAGATCTATACAGACGTAGAAGGGATATTTACGACCGACCCTCGATTAGAACGAAAGGCGAGAAAGATACCGCGACTTAGTTATGATGAGATGTTAGAGATGGCCTCATTAGGTGCGCAGGTAATGCAGGCCCGCTCTATTGAATTGGCTAAGAAATTTAATGTGCCTATGCATGTAAGGTCTTCATTTAATATGAAAAAGGGTACGCTTATCTCTAAGGAGGCAGAGATGTTAGAGAGTGTTCTTATTCGTGCTGTTACGTTAAATAAGTCTGAGGCAAAGATTACAATTTGTAATGTGCCTGATAGGCCCGGTGTAGCAGCCAAGATATTTAAGGAAATTGCTCGAGGCGGAATAAACGTGGATATGATTGTGCAGAACGTAAGCCATACGCGCCAAACCGACATATCCTTTACTGTGCCTAAGTCGGATCTAAGTAAGGCCATAAACTTAACGAGAAAAATGGCTAAGCGTATTGGCGCGGGTGATGTTCTAAAAGACCAGGATATTGCCAGGATTTCCATTGTAGGTGTGGGGATGAAGTCCCATACTGGCGTGGCTGCCAAGATGTTTGAGGCATTGGCTGATGAAGGAATAAACATAGAGATGATTTCTACCTCAGAGATAAGCATATCCTGTATAATCAAGAAACGTCTTGCCAAAAAAGCAGTCAAGACATTACACGAGAAATTCGGTTTAGGGAAGTAAATGAGACCACAACTCACGACACGAAGTGACGTAAGTTGTACGGTCGAATTTATCCCCCACCACTTTTTGAAAGAGTGCTCGAGATAAAATGAAAGGTAAATTTTGGAATAATACCTTGAATATTAAATCCGCGCCAATTACAAAAAGTGGTGGGGGATAAATTCAGCCTCATAACTTATGTCGCACTATGTGCTCCATAAATTATGGCTTCATTTAGCGAACTTTTACAATATCCCCTGCCATCACCTTCTCGATTAGACCTGAGTCTTTCCTCACCAGGAGGCTACCATCCATGTCTACATCCAAGGCAATCCCTTCTAAATGCTCTTTTTTATAATTAACTCTAATCCGCGAGCCTAACATTGATGAAAGCTGCCGCCATTTCTCTATTATCGGGCCAAATCCATCCCTCTGGAAAATCAGATAATATCTTTCAATCTCTATCAAAATCTGTTTCAACAATTCTACTCTAGAGACTGTTTCATTTGTTTCTTCTTTTAAAGAAGTGGCCTTGGCTGGCAAGGACGACCTTGTATTATTTACATTTATCCCAATGCCAATTACCACAAATTTTACACTATCAGACTCTGCATTCAATTCTGTAAGTATGCCCCCTAATTTTTTATCATCTATTAAAAGGTCATTCGGCCATTTTATAGTGACATGTAAGCCGGTTATTCTATTTATGCCTGAGGCAACCGCCACTGCTGCCATAAGAGTGAGTTTAGGTGTTTCATTAGGAAGTATCTTCGGCCGCAATATTATGGATAGGTATATCCCTTTTGCCTTGGGCGAATACCAGGATCTTCCGAGTCTACCCCTGCCTTTGGCCTGTGCCTCTGCGACGACGAGCGTGCCTTCTGGTGCGCCTTCCAAACTCAGCCTCATGGCTTCATCCATGGTTGAAGAAGTTTGCGCATAATAATATATTTTTTTGCCGAGTACTTTTGTGTCTAATTGATAACTAACTTCTTGAGGCGTTAGTCTATCAGGACCAGATTCCAATTTATAGCCAAGATGAGGCACGGCCAAGATTTTATAGCCTTCTTTCTTAAGTTGATTTATGTGTTTCCAAATCGCGGCCCGGCTTATGGAAAATTCTCTACTTATCTCTTCGCCGGAGATAAAACCTTCTGCTCGCTTTAGAAAACTCAAGACCTTATCTTTCATTCCCAGAAAAAAATTTTGTGTTTTACACAGACTAAAATAAAGTAGAGAGTAAATAGTAGCGAGTAGCGAGTAGCGAGTAGCGAGAATTAATCTCTCTACTCTCTACTTGCTACTTGCTACTTTTCATAGTTTCATTTGTCATAAAGGGGAGACATGCGTCGGAGTTTCTCCACGATGGGAGGCAAGACCTCTAAGATGTAATCTATATCTTCCTCTGTATTCCAGCGGCCTAAGGTTAATCTTAAACTTCCGTGCGCTAATTCGTGGGTTAGACCTATGGCCAATAATACATGTGAAGGTTCAAGGCTCGCTGAGGTACAGGCAGACCCCGTTGAAGCAGCAATGCCTAACATATCTAAGTTCAAAATAATGGATTCCCCTTCGATATATTTAATAGAGAAATTTACATTATTCGGCAGCCTAATTTTGGCATGTCCATTCAGATATACCTCGGGGATTTTTTCCGATATTTCTTTTATGAGTTTATCCCGAAGGCCCGTCTGGGTCTTTATTTCTCCATCCATCTTTTCTTTGCATAATTCAATTGCCTTGGCTAGACCCACAATTCCAGGACTATTATGCGTCGAGGCACGCCTACCTCGTTCTTGATCACCTCCGTGCAGGAAGCGATTGATCTTGGTGCCTTTTCTGATATATATGGCGCCAACGCCTTTAGGGCCATAAAATTTATGCGCAGAGAGCGATAATAAATCCACGTTCAACTCATCGACATTTACCGGGATATGACCCACAGTCTGAACAGTATCACTATGAAAAGTAATCCCCTTTTCTTGAGCAATTTTACCGATTTGGGCTATGGGTTGGATTGTGCCAATTTCATTGTTGGCATGCATAATGGATATAAGTATAGTCTTATCAGTAATTGCCTTTTTTACATCCTCGGGGTCTAGGAGGCCATCCTTATCTACCTTAATATAGGTTACTTTAAAACCCTTATTTTCTAAGACCTTGCAAGGCTCTACTATCGCATGGTGTTCGATATTAGAGCTAATAATATGGTTTCCTTTTTTCTGGAGGGCTTCGGCTACTCCGAAGATAGCAAAGTTATCCGATTCCGTACCCCCACAAGTAAAGACTATCTCCTCTGGTTTTGCCCCAATAAAATCAGCGATTGTTTGACGCGAATCCTCAACTGCTTTTCTTGCCTCTTGACCAAATGTATGAATACTGGAGGCATTGCCAAATTTATCAAAAAAATGAGGCTGCATCGCCTTAATCACCTCTGGATCAGTAGGCGTTGTACCGGCATAATCTAAATATACTTTTCTCATTTTAATACCTTTAATGAGCGCACAACTTATGGACCGTTAGTGAACATAAGTTGTTTGCGCGAATTAAACCCCCCACCACTTTTTGAAAATTCCTTTAAGATAAAACAAAGGTATATCTCGCTACCCACCACATATCTGTAAATCCAGTATATCTACAAAAAGTGGTGGGGGTCAAGTTCGACCATACCCTTGACACTATGTGTCAAGGATGGTCTCATTTGATTCATGCTTCCTGTTCGATAACCTTCCAAATCTACGGTGACATAATTATAACCCAATTTTTTTAGGCTGTCTACTATGAATGCCCTACGGGTTAACAATTTAGGAATTTGCTTCTTATCCACCTCAATGCGGCAAAGACCATTATATTCTCTGGCCCTTACCTGATTGAATCCTAAGGATTTTAAAAAAACCTCTACCTGATCAATGCGCAGCAAATTTTCTTCTGTAATTTTAGTTCCGTAAAGAATCCTTGAGGCCAGACAAGCCATGGATGGCTTATCCCAAGTGGCTAGATGGAGGTATTTGCTAAGCGAACGGATATCTTTTTTGGTTAGACCAGCCTCAGCTAAGGGAGAACGGATATGAAATTCTTTTTTGGCAAGACTGCCCGGCCGAAAATCTTTTCTATCATCCAAATTCGAGCCATCTGCGACAAACTGTAATCTATTGGCCTTGGCAATTGAATTTAATTTAGAAAAAAGCTCTCTTTTACAGAAATAACAACGGTCAAGCGAATTCTTTAGAAAATCGTTATTCTTTAATTCTTCAGTCTTAATAACCAAGCATCTTGCCCCTATTTGTTTAGCCATTTTTTTGGCAAAAATTAATTCGTTCTTTGGATAGGTAGCTGAATTAGCAACAACTGCCAGAACATTGCGAGCTAAGACATCGCAAGCAACCTTTAATAATAGACTACTATCCACGCCTCCAGAATAGGCAATTAAGACGCTATCCATTTTACTCAAAATATTTTTTAGTTTTTTATAGCTTTGCGATAATAGTTTATCCATTATCTAAGATTATAAATTCTAATTAATCTGTGATAATCTGTTTAAATCAGCAGGAAAAAGGAGGAAATCTGTGAACATCTGTGATTTTAGAAACGAACTTCCATTGCCCGGGTAGGACAGACCTTTACGCAGAGTTCGCAGGCAATACATTTGTTATCGTAGAATTGCACCTTGCGTGTTAAGGAGTCAACAACTAAAGCAGCTGTAGGACATATAGGAACACAGACACCGCAGTCTGTGCATTTTGCCTCGTTTCTAATCACATCTTGGCTTAAGGGTTGAATCTTTACGCCCGAATCTTCCAGGAATTTTATACCCTTGGCGTAATCCTCTTTAGTGCCTGAAAGTTCCAAGACCATCAGACCCTCTTCTTGAGGAGTAACATAGGCCTTCAGGATATTAAACTTTAAATTATAATCCTTGACCAAGAGGTAGACAATGGGTTTATCTACCAGCCGGTTTGGAAAATGTAAAACTATTCTCTTAGAAACCATTTGTAACCCTCTTATTTATAATCTTTCTAATCACGGATTAAACGGATATAGTGCCTCGAATGTAGCGACCCAAGAAGTTATGCTTCGGGATGCCGAAGAACCCCTACAAAGAGAAACTACATTCGGCACACGGATTTTGCGGATTTATAAATTTTATCCGTGGTAATCCCTGCCTGCCCCGTAAAACGGGGCCTGCCGGCCCTTAGGAATTTTACAAGTAAAATTCCAAGGACAAAGTCCCGGAAATTCTCTGAATTTCTCGGGGCAGGCAGGTGTAAAAAATCCGTGGACATCCGTGATTAAATATTACAAAAATTATATCCCAAAAAGTAACAATTTTCAACTAATAACTAAACAGGAGGCCTTTCTTTCAAAAGCTTGAAGGCATAACCGGATTCTGCGCTAGGTAAAGGCGCAACGGATTCGGTTAAAAGAAATTTTCCCGCCTTAATCCAAGCCTTTAATTCCTCGGCGATTTCCTTGGCCTTGGAATAACTGGAGAGTGCTCCTGTAGCGACTTTCTTGCCTTGTACGGTAATCGAGCCGCTCTTAAGCTGTTTATAATTAACCTCTCCGAGGCTACCAGGAACCACCTGAGGATAGTTCTGGCTGTAATCTACAATCTGGGTATAGATCTCCTCATCCTTGATAGCGGTGAAACGAACCATCTCTTCATCTAATATAGGTATAGGTACGCCAATTCCTACAGTCAAAGTAACACCATAACCTAACATGGATGTACCTACCAACCACTCTGGTTTCATCTGTTTTAAGTCACCGATTACAGCTATTGTACCGGCAGGAGAGCGAGGTACACCGTTATCCCCTCTCTTTACGCCAGGGTTATGCTGCGTCCCATGCCAAGCTACAAAACCAATGCCTCCGCCTAAGAATATCTTTGTACCTACGCCAATAGTCTTATAGTAAGGGTCTTTTAAGAGCGGGGACAATTGCCCCGCAGAACAATAATTGGCATTGCCCAAATTTGGCTTCAGGACCCCCATATAGGTATAGATCATCTTATCCGAAAGATTAACTGCGACGTTGTAGTTCTGATAACAATTCCTGATATTGAATAACACTGCCTCATTTAAATCTTTTAAATTTATGTAGGTCTCTAATTTTTTTCTGGGGTAGCAGTCTGTTCCGTAGGCAGTGGCTTCCAAGAGTATGTCTTTATCTCTAAGCAATTCTTCAATTACGTGCCCTCCACCGTATTTAAATTCTCCAGGAAAGATTTTGTTGTGCGGGTCATCATCAGGTATGGCAGTGGCACCCAGATATATATCTACCGCTGCAAAACCTGTATAAGCAGGGACTCCATTAAGTGTAGTCTTGCCGCCACCCAATTTTATCCTGGGTTTGGAATGCCCAATATTAAAATAGGCGCCAGATGAGCACATCGGACCAAATGTCCCAGTCGTTACCACATCAACCTCTTTGGCTGCTTCTTTTGTGCCTTTTTTATCGACGAGGTCAATGATCTCTTCTGCTGTGACTACTACAGCCTCGCCTTTTTTTATCTTCTCATTAATCTGGGCTATTGTTTTCATTTGTTTGCTTCCTCCTAAACAGCTATTACTTGTTTAACCTGGGGTACATCTTGTCTAATAATGCGCTCAATGCCATTTTTTAAGGTCATGCTAGAAAAAGGACAATTTCCGCAAGCACCAGTAAGTTTTATTTTTACTATACCATCCTGACTTACTTCAACCAGTTCTACGCTGCCACCGTCTGCCTTAAGCATTGGCCTCACCTTTTCTAGAGCCTGCTCAATTTTTTCACGCATAAAATTATTCTCCTTTAATGAGCACATAACTTACGGAGTTTTTGTTAGACTTAGGCGACGTAAGTTATATGTGCGAATTAAACCCTTGACATCTTTGATGTCAAGGGTTAGTTCGACCAGACGACTTAATTTCACTTCGTTCATTAAGTTGTGGTCTCACTAAATAATTCTGCGCTCAGATAACGCTCGCCCGTATCTGGTAATATAACTACAATTAATTTATTTTTGTTTTCTTCTCTTTTAGCTACTTCTAGAGCTGCGAATGTGGCTGCGCCTGAGGAAATACCAGCCAATATTCCTTCCTCTTTAGCTAATCTTCTGGCTGTCTGGATGGCGTCTTCATTAGCTACCTGGATTATCTCGTCAATAATCTTGGTATTCAAGACTTCAGGTATAAAACCTGCACCAATTCCTTGAATCTTATGCGCTGCTGGTTTGCCGCCGGATAAAACAGGCGAATCTTTTGGTTCCACCGCAATTGCCTTAAAAGAGGGTTTTTTCTTTTTGATTACCTCTGCAACACCTGTAATTGTACCGCCAGTACCTACCCCCGTAACTAAGATATCTATCTTGCCATCTGTATCGTCCCAAATCTCCTTTGCCGTGGTTTGACGGTGAATCTCGGGGTTAGCCGGATTCTTAAATTGCTGCGGGATAAAGTAACGCTTATCGCTTTTGGCTAATTCTTCGGCTTTCTTAACTGCCCCAGACATACCTTGAGCACCTGGAGTCAGGATAATCTGAGCACCAAAAGCAGCCAGAAGCTGGCGCCGCTCCACACTCATAGTCTCGGGCATAGTCAAGACCAATTTGTAGCCTTTGACTGCACAGACAAACGCCAGGGCAATGCCGGTATTACCTGAAGTCGGCTCTAAAATTATCGTATCTTTGTTGATCTTACCTTCTTTCTGGGCCTGTTCAATCATACTTAAACCAATTCTATCCTTAACTGATGAGCAGGGATTGAAGAATTCTAATTTAGCAACTATGCTGGCAACGCAGCCTTTAGTTATTCTATTTAGATACACTAAAGGGGTATTACCCACGAGTCCCGTGATATCCTTAGCTATCCTTACCATAAATTCCTTCTTTGTAACTTAACTCTATTAGTGGAACCCCCCGAGACTTTAGTCCGGGGCACCAATTTTGTTTGTAACAATATCCCTCATAATGCTGTTGCCACCTCAAGGGTTCCCTCCCGAGGCAATGTAGCATTCATCCACGGGTTGAAACCCGTGGATTTCTGCCGAGGGATTAAGCCTTTTTTCTTACCTTATTATAACATACCAGCCCTAAATTGTCAGGAGTTTATTTAAGGCAAAACAGATAAAACGGGATGTCTTCTAAAATGACACCCCGTTTTAGTCTAATTATCCTGCTTATTTACAACACGAACATTGGCAACAACAGCAGGTCTTTTGGTCTTTAATCTGTTTGTCCGCATTGCACTGGGCAAAAGAGTAACCAACAAAAGTTGTTAAAAATAGCCCTATAACAGCCAGGATCGCAAGCCTTTTTAACATGTCTAGCCTCCTTTCTAGATATAGTACATAGAGTCAGAGATTCTCCTCTTCTTTCTATCTCTGGCTACCAAATCTTCAAGAGTTGTATTTTCCAGAACCGAATCCATAGTTTTGCCTAATTCCTGCCATATATCGCGCGTAACGCAGAAATTGACCCGTGGACAAAAATTTTTATTATTTACGCATTCTACTAAGACCAAAGAACCTTCCAACGCCTCGTTTATCTGGCTTATGGTAATTTTAGAGGGGGGTTTGTTTAATACATATCCACCTTTTGAACCACGTAGACTCTTTACTAATCCAGCTGCTTTTAAGGAAGAGCATATCCTGTCTAGATATTTCAACGAAATCTCTTGGCGGCGAGCAATATCCTTTAATAAAACCGGTCCATTACCATAATGCAGGGCTAAATCCAGCATCGCACGAGTACCATAACGAACCTTGGTGGAAATTTGCATCTCTTTGGATCTTCCCTTTTGATTGTCTACTAATTCTATAGGAATAGTAGTATTATAACCCTAACTAAATCTATGTCAAGCATTTTTTAGGCATTTCTTAAAAAGCTTATCTCTTACACAGATTAGCACAGATTTTTTACAGATGGGCACAGATAATACCGATGACATCTGCGATCATCTGTATCTTTTAATCTGCGATCATCTGTGTAAAAATGGATTTTTAGAGAACTATTTTAGACAAAAAAGGCAGGAGCTTAGTTCGGTTTTTTGGAGGACCTAAACAAATTGTAATAGCCGGAGAGTTTAAACCAAAGCGTCAGATTATCAGAGGCGTTGGTCATCTTTATTCTATTTAACTCAAAGACATCCCTGTTTAATCTATCTTGCCCCCTGTTCGTTGTACAGGCGCTTTTATAACCAGCGATCTTTACTATATCCTTTATCTTATCATTAAACCCGCCTGTGATATAACAGAAATGGTCTATTTTTGTGCCTAATTTGCTCTCAATCTCAATCTTACTTCCTTCTATTTCCTCTATCAAATCTCTATCATCGCTTATACTTGGTAGATATTTATGATCTTTGCTATGCGCACCAAATAAAATACCTTGTTTTTGCATTTGGCCTATCTCTTGCCAATTTAAAAAATCTTTCTCTTTTTCTATGAATCCTGAAACTAAAAATATGGTAGCGGAAAAGTTATACTCTTTTAGTATGAGGAAGGCATAAATGAAATTATCCTTAAATCCATCATCAAAGGTAATTACAACTGTTTTACGAGCAAAGGTCTTTCTTGACTTTATGCCTTCAACTAATTCATCCAAGGAGATTACCTTATAATTATTTTTATAGAGATAATCCATCTGTCTCTGGAATCTCTTGGGAAATACAGTAATGCTATTTTGATAATAATTTATTCGATGATAAACCAGAATAGGTACGGTATAGAAAGGAGGCAGCACCAAGAATACTAAGATCGTAAAAATAAGGGCAAGGCCGCCTAAGGTTACAATTAATTTTTTCATATTAGATTCTATAAAGTTCTATTTTTTCTAATTCAAGCGGGAATACAGATGTCTCATTTTGTGTAATATCGGGGCAGGAGCCATATTTTATGATAACTGAATCAGTTCCATTTTTATCGCAATAACGGGCAATGATTCTGGCGCCTAATTCTAATATTTCATTGTCTTTAAAATTGCCCCTGCCAATAGCCACAGGTCCTTTAACAGGATGGGGATCAAAATATATATCGCCGGGGTCAATAAAATTCTTAAGCCGGTTATTTTCAGACTCATCCCTTCCTACGATAAGTTTAGAATTTACATCGAGCCGAAAGTGTCTGCCCAGCTTTAGAAGCTCAACATCTCTTAGAGAAAATGACCCACAGTACTTGATTAAGTCTTTCATCCTTTTGCTAAATCCGGGGTCTGTAAGAAGACAGCCTCCGGCCGGACAAGAATAATTTTTTATATCTCTGTCCTTTGCCAAAGAAATCTGGGGTTTTCTTGTGCGGCCGCTTAAAGACAGAAGTAATTTCCGATTAACCCAGCCTTTCTTCTCAGGAATTGTTTCATCGAGTAAATTAGCTGAGAGAGGTCGCAAGATTAAGCCCTCTAATTGGGTTTCTTTATCAATCAATTTCAGCATATGCCTGTATTGCGACATTGGACGCTGACCTAAAACTTCGCCGGTGATTATAAAGTCTGCACCATTTTTTTGCATAAATTCCTTTGCCTTCTTTAACATCAGTATTCTACAGTCCACACAGGGGTTCATATTGGAGCCGTAGCCATGTTTTGGATTCTTGACTATCTCTAAATATTCGGTTCCTAGATTAACGACGTTTAGAGAAACTCCTAATCCTTGGGCCACATCTTTAGCTATGGAACAAGAATTTGCTTTGTGATTACATTGACAAAATGGCGAAGTAAAATTTAGGGCGATTACTTCAAGGCCTTGTTCTAATGCCAATTTTGTGGCTAGGGTGCTATCAAGTCCGCCAGAAAGTAAAGATATGGCTTTCATTTTAATATTGCGATAATTCGTTAAAACCCTAGATTATCCTAAACAGGGTTTTCTACCTTTATTTGCCCGTTTTGAACGCCAACGAAGCTTACCTCTGCGTTTACGTTTACCCTTACCCATAAACACCTCCTTTTATGAGCACATAACTTACGGAGTGCAAAGCACCCTGAGAAATTCGGAGAATTTCCAGGACTAAGTCCCTGAAATTGCCTGCCCGCAGGGCGAGCAATTTCTAGGGGCGACATAAGTTATAAGTGCGAATTAAATCCTAACATAACCAGCAATTCCTTAAAAAATTCTTGCGTCGTCTATGCGCGATATTCTTTCTTAATATAGGCACAACCTCTTGTATTGCCTGCTTACCTTTCTGGATGCAAAAATTAGCCTTAGAAAAATCCGCCCAGTTAATACCTCCAACATCCGGCTTTATCAAAAAATCAGCTCTGGCTAAAATTAAATTATTCAATTTATTTAATCTCATCTGGTCTACCTGAAGCAAAATGTCTAAGCCTTGGCGAAGTTGGTTATTAAGGCTATATTCTTCTACATCTACTGCAATCACAAAGTCAGCGTCTTGTCCTCTGGCAACATCTATAGGAACTGACCCTAATACCCCTCCGTCAACAAGCAAATGGTTATCTATCTTGACAGGAGCAAAAACACCCGGAACAGCACTTGAAGCAATGACTGCCATTAGGATATTACCTTCTCTTAAAATTATCTGTTTCCCAGTTTTTAGATCTGTAGCAACACAGATAAAAGGTGTTTTGACTTCAGAAAATTCTTTATCGCCAATAAGGACTTTTATAATCTCAACAATGGGCTCGGTTTTAACTAACCATTCCTTCGTTGCCCTTAAATTCCAAAGGTATAAATCCTTTACAAAGTAAAACATTTTTTCTAAGACAATCTGTTTGCCTTCATGTGGTGATTTTGCTAAAAATTCTTCTAACTGCCGAATTGGCTTCTGATTTATAAGTTCTAAAACCTTCTTTTCTATTTCTTCTAGGTCTTGGCCTAGGCAGTAAGCAGCGCCAATAATCGCACCCATGCTTGTGCCCACAATCAAATCAATTGGTATACGAGCCTCTTTAAGTCCTTTGAGGACTCCGATGTGCGCCAGGCCCATTACGCCTCCGCCACCCAAGACTAAAACAGTTTTAAATTTTTTCATAATAACTTATTATTTATATCAGATTATCTTGGCTAGGTCAAGAGAGAATCCTTAAAAAAGACTGGGAAGATAGGATATGTCTTTGATAATTCTATAAGGCCTTTGTTTTCTGATTTCTCTAGCAGTGCTTGAGCCCGTCAAAACCGCGATCATTCTTACTTTGGCAGCGTTTGCGGTCTGGACATCCACATGCATATCTCCGACATAAAGGGTTTGGCGCCTGGAGACTCCAAAATTCTTAATAATCTTAATGAGAATCTGGGCATGAGGCTTTGGTTTAGTTAGCTCATCGCCGCAGAGGATAAAATCAAAATATTTATAGATTTCTAGGTGCTTCATCAATAAAAGAGAAAATCTGCGCGGACGATTACTGGCTACCGCCAACTTATAGCCTTCCTTTTTCAGAAACTCTAATACACTCCTGGCTCCTTTAATGAGTCTAGATTTTTTAATTAGCGACGCTCTATGGTGTCTCCTATAAATCACCAGGGCCCGGTTTAAATCCTTTTTCTTCACAAATGGACGAAGCAGAGCTTCATCTCCCCAGCCTACTGCGCGCCTAATTGTCAAAGGATTTTTATTCGGATATTTGAGACTGCGCATCGTGTAATTGAAACTGGAAATTATTGCCGCATAGGCATCTACTAAAGTGCCATCTAAATCAAAGACAATTAACTTTATCCTGCCCTTTAATTTATACATACGGTCGAGCTTTTAGTAGAACTAAAAAGAGACGCCCACCTTTAATTCGCCGCGTCTCTTTAAGGTTATCCTTAAGGCAATGTGTTTTATTTCTGAATATCTTTTAGTTCAGTGCCATCAACTGGGCAATACTTTACGCCCGAAGTAAATCTCTTGCCGCAGGCCGGACAATATTTGGTCTCCATCTTTTCACCAATAAGGGCACCGGATATAGCACCCACTGCTGCTCCGATTCCTGCACCTTCAGCACCATGGCCTGACTGAGTACCAATAATTGCCCCTAGCCCTGCCCCAGCAACGCCGCCTACAGCTGCACCTTTTTGAGTCGTGGTACAGCCTAAGAAAAACAGACTTAATAAAATTATAAAACAAAGCGACCTCTTCATCTTACACCACCCTCCTTCAATGAGCACTTAATTTACGGAGTCCTAAGGACGACGTAAATTAATCTTCCATGATTAGCTTCTTTGATTGTGCGAATTGAATCCCCCACCACTTTTCTGATAGTGCTGGTTTTTAAATTAATATACCCTTCTTGGATTCAAATTTATATTTCCCCGCACCAAATGTATTGGTAAAAGTGGTGGGGGATAAATTCAGCCGAACAACTTAGCTTCACTATCGTTCGCTAAGTTGTGGTCTCATTTGACCTCCTTTAAGGATTTACTACTCCGCCTGAGATAATAAGTTTTAAGCCATCCTCTACAGTCATATCCAGAAAGATAATATCTTTTTTAGGCACAAACATAATGTACCCTGTTATAGGACCAGGAGAGCTGGGGATAAATACATTCAATAAGTCCTCACCTGTCTTTGTCTTTATCTTTTGGGGTGTTTCATTAGTAATAAAACCTATAGACCAAATACCTTTTCGGGGATATTCTATTAAGACTACTTTTCTAAATCGGGGCCTGTCTTTGGAAAAAATGAAATTTATTATCTGCTTCGCCGATGGATAAATTTGCCTAACCAAAGGAAATCTTAAAAAAATATTTTCGATAACGATAAATATCCTCCTGCCCAAAAGAACTGTAGTCAAAAACCCAATCAATAACACAATGACCAAGGATAAAATAAGACCTATACCGGGGATATAGAACCCAATTAGTCCTTCAATGAATCTGCCCAGAATTCCGTCGGCAAAACGAAAGATTGTAATAAAGACATATGCGGTTAAGACAACCGGCAAAAGGACAATCAGGCCGGTCAATAAATAGCGCTTTAGTCTATTCATCTTAAGAAAAGATTTCCTTTGTACGGGTTTGGATATTTTTGTAAAGGTGCGCTGCTACAATAATCTTGATAATATCGCCAGCGACAAAAGGCAAAAAACCAAGCAAAATTGCCTGTTTAATTGTGAATCTAAGGCCTAAATATAGCCAAAGGGTTCCGCAAAGAAGTAGTATTATATTGGCTATACTCATATACAAAAATATCGACCAAAAATTTAATCCTTCGATAAACTCAGGATTGACCCTGCCTCCCTCGGGACCGAGTCCCTCTCGGAATGGTTCCTCGGGACGAGGTCGCACCGAAGTGCCTGCAAGCAAGGTGCTCGGCACTGAGGTGAGCGAAGCCGAAGGGGTCAATTTGGCTTTCAAAAGATGGCTATTAATCAACCTTCCCACTACAAAACTTGCTATAATAAAACCCCAGAGATAACCTGCGGTCGGACCGAACAAATATAATAGACCACTTCCTGCACCGGAAAATATAGGCAGGCCCGCTGCCCCCAAAAGAAGATAACCCGCCTGACTAAAAAGGCCTAAATTAGACCCTAAGATTGCCCCGCTTAATAACACAAAGAATGTCTGCAAGGTCAATGGCACGGGAGTGAATCCTAAAGGGATGCGCACAAATGCTCCCAAGGAAGTCAACACAACAAAAATAGATACACCTAAGATATTATTGATAAGCCTGCTCTTTATAATCTCTCTTTTTAATACGATTGCGGTAGCCATCACAATCTCCTGGTATAATTTTCAGGTATAATTATAAATTATACCTGATTACATTTAAAAATGATTATGCAGATTAAACTACCGATTACACAGATTCCTAAATCATAAAACCATCTGTGTAATCTAATTTTCTAATCTGTGTAATCTTAAAAATGATCTTTATAGGATGTCTTATCTTAGAAAGACACGACGTAAGATAAAAAGTATTGCAGACATATCGATTCCAGGAAAAATTAGGGTTAGTAAGTATTGTAATCTGTCTTGAAATTCTTAACCCCTCTTACTCACCAACCCTAAGTATTCTTTAGATACATTCTATTCTTTAGCAATAGCCAGAGCAATTAAGCCTGCTAAGATAAGGAATAGACCAAAACAACCCTTAAAGACTGTAACTAGATCTGGCCACCAACGAACGACCAACAAAACGCCTAAGATGATAAGGACAACTCCCAATATGTACTTCAATGCAGTCATCAAAGCCTTCTTGGAGTCCTTTTGTTCTGTCTCTTTTGTTTCTTCTGCCATAGTGTCACCTCCTTTAATGAGCAGACGACTTACGGAACGATAGTGACGTAAGTCGTAGGCGAAGCCGTCTGCGAATTTAATCCCCCACCACTTTTTGAAAATGCCCTCAAGATAAAATCAAAGGTATATCTCGCTACCCACCACATAGTTATAAAATCCAGTACATCTACAAAAAGTGGTGGGGGATAAGTTCGGACAGATAACTTATGTCCTTCGACTACGCTCAGGACATAATCCTGAGTAAAATCGAAGGATTATGTTCGCTTTCGCTCCATAAGTTATGTCTTCACTTATCGTTAGGTCTTGATTTCCAGCGTCTATGTATCCAGCTCCACTCCGCAGGATAGCGACGGATATAATCCTCAATTATATTGGTTAACCTCTGGATGTTTAATAAAACGGTTTGGTTATTATCCGGGCCTTCTTCTAATTTAAATTCTGGTTCTATAATTAATCTATGCCTTTCTTTATTATCGTGTACCATAAACATCGGCAAGATCGCTGCATTTGTTCTCTGGGCTAAAACAATTGGACCCGTGGCTGTGGCAGCTTTACGGCCGAAAAAATCTACGAATATCCCGCCCGAGCCGAAATTCTGGTCTAGGAGAACAAATAAAACCTCATTATTCTTTAGAGAGCGCAGGCTTTCTATTACGCAGGCATTGCGCGGCTCGGTATAAATCGTCTTAATTCCAATTTCATTACGTTTCTTTAAGAAGTATCTATCCGCCTGCGGGTCGCGCATATGTCTGATGATGGAATTAACGAGGTAACCTTCGGCAGCTAAACTAAACTGCATGAGGACAAAATTTCCGAAATGAGCCGTTACGACAATCACGCCTTTTTTCTTGGCCAGGGCTCTGTCTAAATAATCTTTCCCCTCTATCCGGACGATCTTTTTTACATAGTCGTGATGTTCCACACAGAATAATAATTCCAAGGCCCCCGCGGCCATGAACCTAAAAGAGTCTTTGGCAATTTTACTCTTTTGATTGAGGTCTATAGAATCGCCGAAGGCAAGATTTAAAGTATTTATGGCTATCTTACGATGCCTTCCTGCCAAGATATAGCCTATATCACTGATAATCTTGGCGATATGCCTAATACTTGCTGCGGGAATAAAATAAATTATCAAAGAACAAAATCTCAAAACGACATAACCTATCCAGCGTCGCCCTAACCTAACTATGTGTTTTAACTCCATTAATTTAAGATGGTAGTAAAATTATAACAAATCCGTATGATTTATCAAGCAAAAACTACAAACTTGTGTTTAGTTTTTGCTTGATGCCGCACAAACTTGTGCGGCGCAAGCAAAACTTAGCCCTTTTTATACCCGAGCTTCCTTAATAGGTCCTTGCGCCACTGGATACCCTCTCCAGCCTCAACCCCTTTTGGCTTTAAGCCATCAATAACCCCCAATATACCTCTTCCTTGTCCAGAATCTACTATTATAACTTCAACCGGATTTGCAGTAGCGCAAAAGATATTACATACCTCACCAACGTTCTTTACCGCATTTAAAACATTTATGGGATAGGCGTTCCTCATGAAGATAATAAAGGAATGCCCCGCACCGATATCTAAGGCATTCTCTTTGGCCAATTCTATTAACTCTTCATCATTACCTTCGCAGCGAATCAGACATGCCCCGGAAGATTCACAGAACGCAATGCCGAATTTTATCTGGGGCGTACTGGCAACCAAGACTTCGTATAAATCCTCAACCGTCTTGATAAAATGACTCTGCCCGATTATAACATTAACGTCGTCTGGCTTATCAATTTTTACTGAGATTATTTCAATCATCTTTACCCCCTCTTTGAAAAATTATAAAATCAAAATTCAAAAGATTTAAGGGTTAGGAAGGGTTAGTATGGGTCAGGAGGGGTTAGTAGGGGGTTTTTAAAATTTACCCCTTTCTTACCCTTACTACCCCTTACTAAACCCTACTAACCCTTAAACCCGGATTTTGGATTTCTTAAATCGTATACAATCATCCCAACCATTATAGTTAATATAGAATAAATTATTCCATTTGGCAATACTGCTTTAACCGGTTGCATCTTTGCCAAGGTAATTGGATTTTTATAGATGTAGAGTACTTCTGTCTGGCTAATCATTCTTAAATTATATCTTTTTATAATGGACTCTGGTTGTTTATTGTAATAGATATCTGGTTTTCTAAACCAGCAGATTATTCTGGCGCTGGAAATGGGATCAAATTCCCTAAAAGGTTTAACTTCTGAGAGCATGGCTGTCGATGTAGCCCGGCCAGTCAGAATAAAAAGTAAACCCCCGATATAAGGTTCATTACAATAAATTATATCATTATCTTTGGTCTGTTTCTTAATAATGTCTGCGGCATCCTTAAATAACCTTGGAAAATAGATAGATAATTCATTGGCCCTATATGCAGAAACTATATCCGGGACAAGATTCAAATAAGTTGAGTTTAAGAAATTTGCTTTGGCTACACCTTTGTGTATTGAGATCGTAGGCGCAAAAAGGATAAAAAACATAATACTAATTAAAAAAATTGTATAGAAAAACGATTTACTGATAACTCCTCCAGATACCTTTTGGGTTAGTTTATCGTAAAGCGCATCCACGCAGACCGCAGCCAAAAAGATAAAACCCAAAGAACCCTGACCGCATAAAAAGCGATATTTATAAATTAAAAAGGCCGTTGTCAAAATAGATAAAGACAGAAAGAATAGATATTTTTTGTCTCTCCTTAGCCCCGGTAGAGATGAATCTCTAAACGGCCTTAGAGAAATTACTAATCCAATTAGAGCCAAAAGATAAACCAAGATATTAATTTCTAAGGGGAAATTCTCAAATACTCCCTCAAAGACAATAAAGTTCTTTAGATTATATTGATAGATAAATTGAGGCAAGCTCAAACCTATTGAAACAACTGACATTACTAAGATAATTCTTAATCTTTGTCTATTTAACAGGCCATATAACATGATTGATAAGATTAGATAAATAGAAGTGCTCGCATGAGTATAAAATGTAAGGCTCATCAGGATACTTGCCGCCAATGTCTTTCTTTTCTCGATACATAAAAAGGCTAGCATGCCCAAAATTAAAGCCAAACTTGCTGCTTGAAAATCTACAATTGATAGATAAAAAGGATACGACGATATAGCCACAAGCACAGCAAAAAATCCCAGCCTCGGATAGAATACGCTCTTAAATACCTGCCAGATAGTAATTAAGACCAAAGGATACATAATTAATTCAGTAAGTCTTGCGATCGAGATGGGATCTAGTCCGAGTTTATAAAAAATAAGCATGATAAAATGTAATAGCGGCGGATAAAGATGGGGCCTGCCAACCGGGGCATATTCCCAAAATGCCTTAGGAACAAAACCGCCTGCCATATTAAAACCTAACATCGTTGAAAGATGATAGTATACATCTATAAATGTAGGGAGTCTCGTCCATCTAAAGCAAAGGATAACCGAAAAAAGAAAGACCAGGCCAAATGTATAAAACCCCCAGTTAGAAGGTAATATCAATCTGTTAGATTTCTCTAAATCAGGCATTGCTTGAACTATTTTAGATAACCAGAAAAGGGATCTTGGGGAATATTATTCTTTCTTAACTCGAAATGCAGATGGGGCAGAATCCGTGGATGGTCGGCATTGCCGGTTTTTCCGACGGTGCCTAATACTGCTGCCTGCTGGACGTATTGGCCTCTCTTTACTTCTATAGTATTTAGATGACCGTAAATAGATACTAATCCATCCGGATGCATTATCTCAATATAATTTCCTAATCCTTTATTAAATTCGGCATTGATTACCTCACCGCTTTTTACCGCCCTGACCAATGTTCCTGTTGGAGCCAGGAGGTCTATGCCATTATGTAGACGCCTGCCATTACGCGGACTGGCAAATTCACCGTTACCCCTGGTGTCTTTACGGATAACAATATCTTGTTTATATTCAATAGGGCAGATAAAATCTAATTTGTCTAAGAAATAAAATTCAAAGACAAACCAAAAGATTAATACTAAAAAAAACAGAAAAAATAAGTTATCTATCTTTTCTTTTACCATTTAATCCTAAATTTGCCGCAATATTATAGCCCAGAAATAACGCACAGCCAAACACAAATATATCCCCGAAATTTGTATAGAAACTGAAGCGCCTATTTAAAAAAAGCTGCTTGGCGTTAAAACCGCTAACAAAGGTCTCTGTCCCGCGCAAGTCTCTAACCATTGAAATTATCTTACCGTTAGAATCTATAATAGAAGAGATTCCCGTATTTGCTGCGCGGGCGAGGTTTACCCTGTTCTCAACTGCCCTAAAAACAGAACAACTCAGGTGTTGATAGGGGGCGCTAGTATTACCAAACCAGGCATCATTAGTAATATTGACGAGAAAATTTGCGCCTTGTTTTACGAATTGACGCGAAATCTCAGGAAAGATGTCTTCGAAACAGATAAGCGTTGAAAATTTAACTGCCTGCCTGCCGGAAAGAGCAGGATAAGAAAAAACCACAAAGTCCTTGCCGGCAGTAAAATCTCCGATAGGGACAATAGTCTCTAAAAAAGGTA
>Ga0315289_10002315_pt1 | contig 29318 bp, 24 predicted proteins | sample YL17G11_40_MG_FD_203452 | JGI IMG/M metagenome (GOLD analysis project Ga0315289, IMG submission 203452) | Sediment microbial communities from Yellowstone Lake, YNP, Wyoming, USA - YL17G11_40 | ecosystem: Environmental > Aquatic > Freshwater > Lake > Sediment | place: USA: Wyoming | collected... | reverse complement strand
CGGGCTCGTGCTGCGTAGCGACTCTGCTTCGCCCTGCGTAGCGGCTTCCGGCCTTCGCAGCCGAAGCTGCTTCGGCGGAGTAGGCTCGCAGAGCAGGGAGCTACTTCGCAGAGTAGCAAAAGTCTCGGAAACCCATTCTGACGAGTTTGCTTTCACAACTGCAGGCAACTTGGAGATCGCGATATCCGGCTGCACCGTCGGCAGCATGTGAACGTGGAGGGTTCTCGTGCTACGTAGCGACTCTGCTTCGCCCTGCGTAGCGGCTTCCGGCCTTCGCAGCCGAAGCTGCTTCGGCGGAGTAGGCTCGCAGAGCAGGGAGCTACTTCGCAGAGTAGCATCTGTCGCCCCCTGCGGGGGCTTGAACGTGTCCTTATCCCTGTAACCACGGGCTGACGCCCGTGGCCACAGCCTGTCGCCCTTCGGGCTTGACTACGGTGCGTTCTCTCTCTCCTCTGCGGGCTTGCCCGCCGTCTTTACCCGCCGTCCGTGTGACGGGCGTGTGGCGGGCTAAACACATACCGGGGGAGAGGGATAGGGTGAGGGATCGAGAAACCGGAATGGACTTATCTCGAACCTCTTCGCACCGTTCACACCGTCCTGTCTACCGCTGCGGCTAGCGGCCGCAGCTCCTTCATGAGCTGGTCGAAGTCCTCGCAGGTGAGCGCTTGCGCTCCGTCTACGGCGGCCCTCTCGGGGTCGGGATGGACCTCCACAAGCAGCCCGTCCGCGCCGCACGCCACCGCTGCCTTGCACATGGGCGCCACGAGCGAGCGCGAGCCCGTGGCGTGGCTCGGGTCCACCATGACCGGCAGGTGGGTCACCTGCTTCAGGTAGGGCACCGTGCTCAGGGACAGCGTGAAGCGCGTGTGGTCCTCGAAAGTCCGCACGCCGCGCAGGCAGAGTATCACGTGGGGGTTGCCGGACCTGAGGATGTACTCGGCCGACAGGAGCAGTTCCTCAACCGTGGCGCACAGGCCGCGCTTGAGCAGGACAGGTTTGCCCACATCGCCCAGGGCCTTGAGCAGGACGAAGTTCTGCATGTTCCGCGCGCCGACCTGAAGCACGTCCGCGTGGCGTGCCACGTTCTCGACCTGCTCCGCGCTGGGCACCTCCGTGACGATCGAGAGGCCGGTGAGCCTGCGGACCTCGGACAATATCTCCAACCCTTTCTCTTCGAGGCCCTGGAAGCTGTAGGGGCTGGTGCGGGGCTTGTATGCCCCGCCGCGGAGTGCGACGGCGCCGGCCTCCTTCACTCTGCGCGCAGTGAGGAGGGTCTGCTCGAGGTTCTCGACGGCGCACGGGCCGGCGATGACGGCCACGCGTTTCTCACCCACCACCTGGCCGTCAATGCGCACACGGGTGGCGTGCGGCGACATCTCGCGGCTGGCCAGCTTGTATTTGCTCAGTATCGGCACGAGGCGCTCCACTCCCGGCGAGGCGAGCCAGTGATCATCGGGTATCTCGCGCCTGTCGCCGATTGCGGCGATGACGTTGCGCTTCTCGCCGCGAAGCAGTACGGCTTGCAGGCCCACTTCCTCCACACGTCTGACGACGTGCTGAATCTGCTCTTCGTCCGCCTCCGGTTTCATCACGATAATCATGGCCGGCCTCCTTCCAGGATAGACCATTACAATGGGCAAAACGTTTGACCCGCCGCGCGCTTGCCTCTGACGAAGCGGCGCCGGTGCCCTTGGCTGCGGCAGAGGGTCCGGCGGGACGCCGGACCTACCCAACATGGGTAGGCGCGGCGTCCCCGCCGCGCCTACCATCTTTGCCTTTCGCGTGGACGCGTGCAGCCTCCGGCTCGGATTGGCAACAAAAAAAGCCCCGAAGCCGGCTGACTTCGGGGCTTTGGTTCGGCTTAGCTGATTAGGTTACGGCAACCCTCCGGTCAGCCTCCTTTTCTGGGGGCAAAATAGTAATACCGGAACGCAAAGGCGCGCTTACGCAACGTCGTGACTGAACCGCGTTCCGGCATGTCCCAACCACCATGAAAGGAGACTGAACTCAATCTACAAGTTACCCCTTCCGGCAGGGCTTGTCAAGGCGTTTGATGAGCTCCGCGGCGGTCGCGCGGAGGACGGGGTGGGTAACCTCGGGCGCGATGTCGCAGAGCGGCTCGAGCACGAAGAGCCTCTCGTGCATGCGGGGATGGGGGACCTGGAGGTCCTGCGTCTCCACCACGGCGTCGCCGTAGAGCAGCAGGTCCAGGTCCAGCGTCCTCGGACCCCAGCGCTCGGCACGCGCGCGGCCGAACTCGTCTTCGATCTCAAGGAGCACTTGCAGGAGCCGCTGGGGGCCGAGGGTTGTCGTTATCTCTGCGACGCCGTTGAGGTAGTCGCCCTGGGGAGGGCCGCCAACCGGCGCTGTCTCAATCAGCCGGGAGACGGCCGTGACCTCGATCCCCTCACGTTCTGCCAGCGCCTTCAGGGCGCTGCGGATCGTCTGCTCGCGCTCTCCGAGGTTGGAGCCGAGGCCGATGTAGGCAGTCGTCGTTTCAGCCACCATTCATGCTCGCGCATCAGGGTTCCGGGGCACGGCCGGGCATGGCCAGGCCGAACATGGCGCTGTGGTCGAGTGGACCATGCCCGCGGCCGATCGAGAGGGAATGCTCCAGGGCGACCTGCACGGCGTCTCGCGCTCTCGTGACCGCGTCCGGCACGCTGCAGCCGTGGCCGAGGAACGTGGCTATCGCCGACGCGTAGGTGCAGCCGGTGCCGTGCGTGTTCTGAGTCAGCACGCGTGGGCGAGCCAGCTCGATGAACTCGGCGCCGTCGAAAAGCAGATCAACCGGGTCGCCGCTCAGGTGGCCGCCCTTTATCAGGACCCACTGCGCGCCCGTGTCCGCGATGCGCCGTCCGGCCTCCCGCATTCCTTCAAGCGTTGCCACCTCGCAGCCTGCAAGCGCCGCCGCTTCGGCCAGGTTGGGGGTGACGACGAGCGCCAGGGGCAGCAGCCTGTCCCGCAGCTCGGCCTCAGCCTCCGGCGCAAGGAGCCGCGCGCCGCTCTTCGCCACCATGACGGGATCCACGACGAGCCGTTTTATCCCGTGGCGCAGGATCCGCTCCGCGACGATGTAGACGATGGGGGCGCTGCCGAGCATCCCGGTCTTCGCGGCGTCTACGCCGATGTCTTCCACGACGGCGTCGATCTGCTCCGCCACGAAACGAGGCGGCAGCTCGTGGATGCCTGTGACGCCCAGCGTGTTCTGGGCGGTGACGGCAGTGATCGCGGTCATCCCGAATCCGCCGAGCGCGGTGATGGTCTTCAGGTCGGCCTGGATGCCGGCGCCGCCTCCGCTGTCGCTGCCGGCTATGGCAAGTATGCGGGGTGGCATGGCTTTCATGGCGCTCCGGTGCCTCCAAGGGCGTGTTTGATGCGCTTGACACAAAGTGAAGCGACATATTAACATAAGCGTTTTAATCCCCCTTGGCAACGCGCAAGGCGTCGGTTTGCCAGTCGGGAGGTCTGCTCGTTTCCCGGAGAGAACCTGATGGCGCTGGTGGTGCAGAAGTTCGGTGGGACGTCGGTTGCAACGCCTGAGAAGCTCAAGGCTGCCGCCGAGCGTGCGCTGAGGGAGTTCAGGGCCGGCAATGAGGTCGTGGTGGTTGTCAGCGCAATGGGCGACAGGACTGATGAGCTCATCGAGCTGGCAAGGCAGATCCAGGACGAGCCGGAGCCGCGTGAGATGGACATGCTTATGGCGGTCGGGGAACAGATGTCCGTTGCGCTCATGGCGATTGCGATTCATTCGCTCGGCGGCCGGGCGATCAGCCTGACAGGGGTGCAGGCGGGCATTCACACCGACAGCGTCTCCACAAAGGCAAAGATAAAGAGCATTGATACGGGCCGATTGCGGCGCGAGCTGGAAAAGGGGCAGGTCGTGATAGTGGCCGGCTTTCAGGGCGTGGACGCGGAAGACAACATCACCACGCTGGGCCGCGGAGGGTCTGACACAACGGCTGTGGCCCTTGCGGCTGCACTGAAGGCGGACCGATGCGACATCTTCACGGACGTTGACGGCATCTACACCGCGGACCCACGGGTCGTCCCGAGCGCCCGCAAGCAGGAGAAGGTGGACTACGACGAGATGCTGGAGCTGGCGAGTCTCGGCGCGAAGGTGGTGCATTCGCGTGCGGTGGAGATAGCCAAGAGGTTCTCCTTGCCGTTCCGCGTCCGTCACAGCGCCGGCGAGTCGGAGGGAACTCTAGTGACCAACCTGGAAGACTTCGAGCAGGAAGACGTGCGTGGTGCAGCCCTGGAGTTAAACGAGGCGAAGGTGACCATCCGGGACGTGCCTGACAAGCCCGGCGCAGCGGCTGCGATATTCGGCGAGATCGCCCGCAGCCACGTGAACGTTGACATGATCGTGCAGAACGTGAGCGACCAGGGGACGACCGACCTGACGTTCACGGTGCTTAAGAGCGACCTGCCGGTTGCGCGGCGCGTCTCCAAGAAGCTCGCCGAAAGCATCGGCGCCAGCGGCGTCGAGGTGGACGAGAACATCGGCAAAGTGAGCGTGGTGGGCGTGGGCATGAAGAGCCACACCGGCGTAGCGGAGAAGATGTTCGGGGCGCTCGCGGAAAACAAGATCAACATCCAGATGATCAGCACCTCGGAGATCAAGATCTCGGTGATCGTGGTTGGCTCCAGGGGGGAAGACGCGCTCAGGGCCGTCCACGACGCTTTCGAACTCGGCAAGGATTGAGCCCTAAGAATGGCGGGCCGATACAGATGACTGATGAAACCAAGCAGATATATCTTTACGATACGACCCTGCGGGACGGGTGCCAGGCGGAGGGGATATCCTTTTCGCTGGATGACAAGCTCATGGTGGCCGAGAGGCTGGATGATCTCGGCGTGCACTACATCGAAGGCGGCTATCCCCTGTCCAACCCCAAGGACGAGGAGTTCTTCCGGCGAGTCCCGGCACTGGGGCTGAAGACGGCCCGGGTGGCCGCGTTCGGAAGCACGCGCCGCGCCGACAGGAGCGCCTCCGAGGACAGGGGGCTCCATGCGCTTCTGGAAGCCGAGACGCCTGTCGTGACGATTGTGGCCAAGGCCTGGGACCTTCACGTGGAGAAGGTCCTGCGCACGAGCGCGCAGGAGAACCTGCGGATGGTGGAGGATTCCGTGCGCTTCCTTAAGGACAGGGGGCGCGAGGTCATCCTGGACGCCGAGCATTTCTTCGACGGGTGCCGCAGCGACGAGGACTACGCGATGCAGGTGGCGAAGGTGGCGCAGGAGGCCGGCGCCGACTGCGTGGTGCTGTGCGATACCAACGGCGGCTCGCTCACCGACTATGTCGCCGAGAAGACGCGGCTCGCCTGCGAGCGTCTCAGCGTGCCGGTGGGCATTCACTGCCACAACGACTGCGGCCTGGCGGTGGCCAATGCAGTGGCGGCCGTGCAGGCGGGGGCCGTTCACGTCCAGGGCACGCTCAACGGGTTCGGAGAGCGGTGCGGGAACACTGACCTGTGCGCGGTCATCCCCGTGGTGGAGTTGAAGTTGCGGTTCCGCGCGATAGGGCGCGAGAATCTGCGCAGGATCACCGAGGTGTCGCGTTTCGCCTACGAGGCGGCCAACCTGCTGCCGGATACTCATCGGCCTTTCGTCGGAGCGAGTGCCTTTGCGCATAAGGGCGGGCTGCACGTTGACGCCATGCAGAAGGACGAGCGGACCTATGAGCACATCGACCCGTCCCTGGTGGGCAACGAGCGGCGCTTCCTGATCAGCGAACTGTCCGGCAAGGCGAGCGTCCTTCAGAAGATGGAACGATTCGGCATCGCCGATGACCCGCAGCTCAGGTCGAGGATACTCGAGCGCGTGGTCGAGCTCGAGGGCGAAGGCTATCAGTTTGAGGTCGCGGAGGGATCGTTCGCGCTGCTGGCGCAGAAGGAGGCCGGCTCCTACCGGCGCTTCTTCGACGTTGAAGGCTATCACGTCAGCACGATCAAGCAGGCCGACGGCCTTCTGGTCACGGATGCGAGCGTCAAGCTCAACGTAAACGGACACAGGGAACATACTGCCAGCGAGGGCGACGGACCCGTGAACGCCTTGGACGGAGCGATGCGCAAGGCGCTGGACCATCACTATCCCGGCCTGCGCACGATGCATTTGACGGACTACAAGGTCCGCGTCATCAACCCCAGGGCGGCTACGGCGGCGCGGGTGTGCGCTGTGATCCAAAGCGCCGACGACACCCATAGCTGGGGCACGGTCGGCGTCAGCGAGAACATCATCGAGGCAAGCTGGCAGGCCCTCATCGACAGCATCGAATACAAGCTGCTGGCCGATGAGCAGAAGGCGAAGGCCGGCTTGCGCGCAGATGCTCATCCCCGCAAGGATGGGAAACAATGAGCCTGGAGCTGCCGCCACAATACGACCCGGGGCGGATAGAGCAAGAGGTCTATCGCTTCTGGGAGGAGGGGAAGTACTTTCACACCGAGCCCGACAGGCCGGGCGAGGCGTACACCATCGTCATCCCGCCGCCCAACGTCACCGGCGCGCTGCACGTGGGGCACGCGCTGAACAGCACACTTCAGGACATACTCATCCGGTGGCGAAGGATGCAGGGGTTCAACGCGCTCTGGCTGCCGGGCACCGACCACGCGGGAATCGCCACACAGAACGTGGTGGAGCGGCAACTGGCTGAGGAGGGCGTCCACCGCCGTGAGCTCGGCAGGGAAGAGTTCGTCAATCGCGTCTGGAAGTGGAAGCAGCAGTACGGCGGGCAGATAATCAACCAGCTCAAGCGCCTGGGGTGTTCGTGCGATTGGGATCGCGAGCGGTTCACGATGGACGAGGGGCTCAGCCGGGCGGTTACCTGGACGTTCGTGGCTCTTTACGAGCGGGGCCTGATCTACCGCGGCAAGTACATCATCAACTGGTGCCCGCGATGCCGCACGGCGCTTTCCGACGACGAGGTGGAGCACGAGGAGCATGAGGGGCACCTCTGGCACATCCGCTACAGGTTCAAGGATGAGCCGGAGCGCTACGTGACGGTCGCTACGACACGCCCTGAGACCATGTTGGGCGACACGGCGGTGGCCGTCCACCCCAATGACGAGCGATACGCGCCCCTGGTGGGCCGAACACTCCTGCTGCCGGTGCTCGGAAGAGAGCTGCCGCTTGTGGCGGACGAGTGGGTGGATCCGGCGTTCGGCACGGGAGCCGTCAAGGTTACACCGGCGCACGATCCCAACGACTTCGAGATATGCCGGCGACACGATCTCGACATCGTTGTGGCGATAGATGAAGACGCCAGAATGACGCACGAGGCCGGGGAGAAGTACGCGGGCATGGACCGCTTCGAGTGCCGTGAGGCGTTGGTGAAGGAGCTTCGCGAACTCGACCAGCTCGATCGCGTGGAGCCGTACGTGTATTCCGTCGGGCACTGCTATCGGTGCCACACGGTGATCGAGCCGTATCTGTCCGATCAATGGTTCGTGCGGATGCGGCCGCTGGCGGAGAGGGCCATTCAAGCCACGCGCGACGGCCGCGTGCGATTCCACCCCGAGCGCTGGACCGAGTTCTACCTCAGTTGGCTCGAGAACGTGCGCGACTGGTGCATCAGCCGCCAGATCTGGTGGGGGCACCGCCTGCCGGTCTATTACTGCGAGGGCTGCGAAGAGACTGTCGTTGCGACTCAGAAACCTGACAAGTGCCCCAAGTGCGGCTCGGAACGCCTGCGCCAGGATGACGACGTGCTCGATACCTGGTTCTCCAGCGCGCTGTGGCCGTTCAGCACCCTGGGCTGGCCGGAGGAGACACCCGACCTGGCGCGCTACTACCCGACCAGCACGCTCGTGACCGGACGGGAAATCATCTACTTCTGGGTCGCCCGGATGGTCATGATGGGGCTGGAATTCATGAAGGACGTGCCGTTCCACGACGTCCTGATTAATGGCACGGTCCTGGACGAACTCGGCCGCAGGATGTCCAAGTCCCTGGGCAACGGCATAGACCCGATTGACATGATCGAGGCTTACGGCGCTGACGCCGTCAGGTTCTCCCTCATCATGCTCACCGCCGAGGGTCAGGACGTCAAGCTGAGCGAGTCCAAGTTCGAGATGGGCCGCAACTTCGCCAACAAGGTGTGGAACGCATCGCGCTTCACGCTTATGAATCTGGGCGACGGGCAGCCGGCGAAGCTGGGCGCCGACAGGTTGGCCCGGGCACGCAGGTTCGAGGACCGCTGGATACTGAGCCGCCTGACTGCGGTTACGCGCGGCGTCACCGACCACCTGTCGGAGTTCCGGTGCAACGAAGCCGCGCGGGCGCTCTATGAGTTCTTCTGGCACGAGCTGTGCGACTGGTACGTCGAGGCGGTGAAGTCCCGTCTGAGGGACAACCCAAGTGAAGAGGATCGCGCCGCCGCTGCCGAGACGCTGGCCGGCGCGCTCGATCAGTCGCTGCGGCTGCTCCACCCCTTCGCGCCTTTCCTGACCGAGGAGATATGGCAGAGCCTCAAACGGGCGGCGGCGCAGGCGGGCCTCGCGGCTGCGGACTCCATGACGGCCGACGGGCTAATCCTGAGCCGGTGGCCGACCCCCGACGACTCGCTGCGCGATGAGACGGTTGAGGAGCAGATGAGTCTCCTTCAGGACCTTATCCGGGCCGTCAGACACCTGCGAAGAGAGAAGAACATTCCCGAGAGCACGCCCGTCCGGGTGGCCATCTCCTGTCCGGATGAGAAGACCGACGCCGTTGTCGGCGAGCACGTGGACCTGTTGCAGATGATGGCGGTTCTGGAGCAGGTGGATCACGGGGTGGACATCGGCAAGCCTCCGCATGCCGCCACATCGGTTGTGGGGACGACGGAGGTGTTCATGCCGCTGGAAGGTCTCATAGACCTTGCCAAGGAGAAGAGCAGGCTGGAGAAGCAGAAGCAGGACGTGGGCGAGCGCATAGAGAAGATCGAAAAGCAGCTCCGCAACCATGACTTCCTTGCCAATGCTCCTGAGGACGTGGTTCAGAAGCGGATGGACAGGGCCCAGGAGCTTCGGGAGCAGCTCCAGAAGGTCATTCAGAACCTTGCCGAGCTTGACTGACCGGGTTTTTGGGGGATAGAATGCGTTTGGCGCGGGGCGGTTAGCTCAGATGGATAGAGCGCTACCTCGACACGGTAGAGGTCACTGGTCCGAGTCCAGTACCGCCCACCACCCCCCGTCGCTCGCCCAGGCGAGCTATGGGGGGGGTTACGAGCAGTCTTCGCCCCTCTCTGCGTTCAAACGAGCGCCACTTACTGAGTTTTGCATGTTGAGGTGAAACAACCCACGAACCACGGGTCATTCTGAGCTCGCCGCTGGGCGAGCGAAGAATCTCCTCGTAACTCCGCCTGGCGCCCATACTTGCGTATAGATCCTTCATCCGCCTGACGGCGGACTCAGGATGACGAAGCGAGGTGCCCCCTCTCACTCTAACGGGCAAGACTCAGTAGGTCCGCCATTCTTGCCGCGTGGGGCGTGGCAAAAACGGAGAGCAGGCGAGCAGGGGATGAAGTGATAGAGGCAGCGACGGTCCCTCAAGGTGAGTCCCGCTCCACCAGCCGAAGCCCCGTGCCGTGCCACCAGACTTCGAGAACTTCGGCGCGCCATATCTGGTAGCCGGCCTTGGGGTCTGCGACCCTTATCCTCCCGAGGCTCGTGAACCCGTACAGGACCACACTGTGGGCGAGCCCGGGCCTCCATCCCAATTCACGCTCGTATCTCGGCTCCACGTCTGCGTTGGGTTCGGGCCCCACCGAAACAATCACCGGTGTAGTCAGCATTGAGCGGAGTCCTTCCAGGTCCGTCTTGAAGGCCTCGACGCGCCACCTGGTGTTTCTCGTTTTGATCTTCAGCCCGCGATACAGGCCGAGCGGCCGCGTCCCTCTGCTGCGAGTCAAACACAGGGCAGCCATCTCCGCTTCGCTCGCCGGTATGCCATGATATCGCAGCAGTGTTGCCGCGCTGCACGCGCTGCATGACGCCTGGCTTGTCTGGATGCATATCCCTTCCCTTGTCCACCGGTAGCGAACCGGCGGCGTCTGCCCAACCAGGCTTTCGACCAGGCAGTAGAGCGCGACAAAGCATAAGAGGACGCATGTGATCCCCCGGCGCCATGGCTTCAGCTTCCTCTTGCCCCACAGGATCCCCGCCAGCAACGCTGCCCCGGGGGGGATCCAGTTACCGGTCACAATGACGTTGGAGAAGGAGAGGAGCTTCGTAAGGGTTAGCTGGCCGTAGAGAAGCTGCCAGAACCCCAGGATGAACACGACGGAAGCCACTGCAAGGAGGCTGCTGGCTACGGCTGGCAGGGAGCGGGACGCTTTGACGCCCACCAGGAACAAGACCGCCGAAACGGCGATGATGATCACGATGCCGAGATAGATATCCCACATTGGCGACCGACACCTGCGACCTAGTGCTCTGGTTCACTGACCTCCTTGGCCATATTATCAGGATAGCGGAAGTGGGCAATGATCTTCCACCTCCCCAGGCAATCCTCTTCTTTGCAGACGGACAGGTTGTGTATGACCATGGGCAAGCCGCTGGCGCCGATCCGGTCGGACACTACCCCGCAGTGGAGGAAACCGGACGGCAAATGCCAGTAGACGAGATCCCCGGGCAGCCAGTGGTCCGGCCCGCTGGGGTCCGCCCTGGTGGGCAGCTCCTGCCAGTGGCGGCGCAGGTAGCACATCTGGTTCGGCGCTCGCCTGTGGTCTATGTTGGGATCGGGGGCGGACAGGCCCCACGTGTTCGGGTAGGTGGAGAAGTTGCGCAGCATGTCCTCGTGTATGAGCTGCTGGAGGTCGATTCCGGCGGCGCGCAGGGATCTCACTATGACATCCGTGCACGCGCCCTGGTCGTCCGGCACGTCGCCCATCGGGTAGCTTATGGTGCGGTATGACGCGTCGTAACGGGCGGCCTTGCGGGCGCACATCCTGGCGCCGAGCAGGATGAGTGAGGCAGGTGTTGCCGACTCTTGAGGGGCTGGATCGGGGCGCGCCTCGGCGGACAGGATGAAGTCCTTCCGCCACTGTGGAGCCCATGCGTCGCGCCGCTCGTCGCCGCGGACCAGGCGCACCAGTGCCGGCCCGAAGATGAGCAGGCCGGCAAGGACCAGAAGCGTCAGCAGTATGAGCGTTGCTTTCCGTGCGCTGCCGCTTGTCATACGCGCCGTCCTTGGTGGGGGGTCACCTCTGCACAGCTTTATACACGCCTGCCGCCCCGGCAGTAAAACGTTTGCCTTAATCACTTGCCCGCAAGGGCGTTACGTTGCACGCGAATGCCTCTTATGGCTATCCTTTCGAAAGCGCGGGGATTCCACCGGCGCGTTTCCTTGACCTGGCGGCGCGGATTGGGTACGCTTTCTCGCCGTTTGTTAAGTAGGTGACGCTAACTTCTAATGAGGACTGCGATGATGAAGCTGCTGTTGTTGAGGCACTCGGGGGGATTCGAGCACTCGTATCTGCCCAACGCCGAGGTGGCGATCAAGGATATCGGCAAGGAATCGGGCCTCTTCGAGGCCTCCACGACCTGCCAGTGCCAGCGGATAAACGCCGAGACTCTGGCGAAACTCGATGTGCTGGCCTTTGCCACGACGGGCGAGCTGCCGTTCGACGACGCCCAGAAGCAGGCGATCCTGAAGTTCGTCCGTGGAGGCAAGGGGTTCTTCGGCATCCACAACGCTGCGGACACCTGCTACGAGTGGGCCGAATACGGCGAGATGCTGGGCGGCTACTTCAAGGGGCATCCCTGGTCTCAGGAGGTCACCGTCAACGTCGAGGATCCTGACCACCCCGCCACTCGTTGCCTGGGCGACCCGTTCGAGGTGTACGACGAGATCTACACCTTCAAGAACTGGGACCGCAGCAAGACCCACGTCCTGATGAGCCTGGAGCACAGCTCGGTGGACATGAGCAAAGGCAACCGGGAGGACAACGACTACGCGCTCGGCTGGTGCCACAGCTACGGCAAGGGCAGGGTGATGTACACTGCGTTGGGACACCCGGACGAGCTGTGGTCCCAGCCGTGGTTCAGAGAGCACATCCTCGGCTGCATCAAGTGGGTAGGCAGGATAGAGGACTAATCGCCCCGACACACGTCCTCTGTGCCTCCAATTCCTGTCATGCTGAGTTCGCCGTACGGCGAACGAAGTTTACCCGCCTGTGGCGGGCATCTGGTCCTTTTGTGCACGAGGAGAGAGATTCTTCACCGGCCCAACAGCGGGTTCAGAATGACAGGCGTCGGGGCCGCGAGACAGAGAGAGAGACGAGGGCATGGAGCGAGTCAAGCTGGGCAGTTCTGACATAGAGGTGCCGCGGCTCTGCCTGGGCACCTGGAACATGGACGGATCGAAGGGATGGGGCCCTGAGTCCGACGAGGAAAGCATACGAATCATCCGCCAGGTCGTGGACTCGGGCTTCAATTTCATTGACACGGCGATAGCCTACGGCGGCGGCCACAGCGAAGAGGTTGTCGGGAGAGCGCTCGAAGGAATGCGCGAGAAGGCGATCGTCGCCACCAAGCTTGTGCAGTGCGACCCCGTCAAGGCGGAGGGCGAACTCGACCGCGCGCTCGGGCGCATGCGTACGGACTACCTGGACCTCTTCATCGTGCACTGGCCCTCGGCGAGCGGCTCCCTGGATGACTTCATGGCGGAGATGGCGAGGCTCAGGGACAAGGGCAAGTGCAAGGCCGTGGGCGTGAGCAACTTCAACCTGGAGCAGATGCAGGTGGCCGCGCGCCGCGGCGCCGTCAGTCTTCAGCCTCCCTTCAACGTGGTGTGGCGCATCATTGACCGGGATGTGCTGCCGTTCTGCCGCGAGCACAACGTTGCCGTCACCCCCTACAGCCCGCTGGCCCAGGGCCTGCTGACCGGGCGATTCACCAGGGAAGGAGAGGCCGTCCCCGCCGGCATCCGCGCGGCCAACGTCCTATTCAAGGAGCCGGTCTTCACCAAGGCCAAGGCGGCCGCACGCGTTGTGGACCGGGTGGCCGACGAGATCGGCGCCACCAGCTCCCAGGTGGCGCTGGCCTGGCTGCTGCACACCGAGGGCGTCACCTCCCCCATCGTCGGGGTTAGCAGCATGAAGCAGTGGCAGGACAACGTGAAGGCGCTTGAGGTCGGGCTGACGCCGAAGCAGTACAGCCGCATCTCCGAGGCTGGCACGAAGGTGTGGAGCGAGTTCTCGGACGACGCAACGATGTGGAGGTAGAGGGCCGTGTCATAGGCTGCTCCCCGCATGCGGAAGCATGGTGCGCCGTGCCCTGCTGCTGCGGTTTGCAGCAGACCGGCGCCTTCGGTACACTGGCTGTTTCACCGGATTGGGCTGGCCCTCGCCGACTCATGCATGAACTCAGCATTTCCGAGAGCATCTTGCGCACCGCCTTGGAGACTCCGGGCGCGTCCGAAACGAACCTGCGTGCCCTCACGGTGAAGGTTGGCGCGCTGTCGAGCGTGAGCACGGCCAACCTCGCATACTGCATGGACCTCGTTTTGGAGCAGAGGGGCATCAGGGGCGTACAGGTGCGCATCGAGAAGGTCCCTGCCCTGGCCCGTTGCCGGTGCGGGCACGAGTATAGTGCGGACAGCATCTTCGTCGGCTGTCCGCTGTGCAACGGGTTTGACCGGGAGATCGTGGAAGGCCACGACGTGAGTCTGGAGTCCATTGAGGTTGAGGATGACTGAGATAAAGGTGCAGCGTTCGGCTCAGGATCGATACGACCTTATCGCGGAGCAGAACCGCCGCGCGTTCCGGGACAACGGCGTGTTCGTCATGAACATGATTGGTTCGCCGGGGTGCGGCAAGACGTCGATCCTGGAGTATACGGCGCGGAACTTCGACGGGCGGCTTGCGGTCATTGTCGGGGACGTCAAGACCGCGCTCGACGCGGACCGCATCCTGAGCTGCGAGATCACCGCGCTGCCGATCGAGACGGGCGGCGGGTGCCATCTGTCCGCGGCGATGATCCGCGACGTCCTGCCGAAGCTGGACCTGGCTTCGCTGGATTTCCTGTTCATCGAGAACGTCGGCAACCTGGTCTGCCCCTCCACCGTCAATCTCGGCGAGGACATAAAGATCGGCGTCCTCAGCGTGCCCGAGGGGGACGAAAAGGTGCGCAAATACCCCGCGCTGTTCCTGCGCACCGACGTCGTGTTCATAAACAAGATTGACCTGCTGCCCTACTGCGATTACGACCTGGAGCGCGTCAGGGAGGACTGCCGCAGGGCGAGGCCGGACGTGAAGGTATTCGAAACTTCGGCGAAGGATGGGACGGGATTCGAAGGCTGGCTGGAGTTCCTGCGCCAGGCCCCGTCAGCGCGACCCAAAGCTTAGTCAGCGCTCAGGCCGATTTGCTTGACAATCCCTCCGCAAGGTCGCATATTCCACCTCCAAAGGCGTGAAGATCCTCATCTCCAGGGTACTTGCAGCCCTCATAGAAGGCTTCAGGACCAGGAAAGGAAGCGTCAATGGCACTGGAAGTGAAAGCACACGTGCTGAGGGATTTCGCCAAGGCCGACATGGGCACCGATCCCGGCCTCGCCTACGGCATCTCCTTCACAAGCCTCTTGTACAATCCGAACGACGGACTGATCTACTGCGGCCTCACCACCGCGGACAATGATCTCCTCTACACGTTCAACCACGAGACCAAGAAGTTCACGTCGCTCGGCTTCAAGAGCGTGGCCGATGAATTCGACGTCAAGATCCACCGCTCCCTCGAACTGGACGATGACGGCACGATCTACGGTGCCACCGCAGGGCTGCACCCCGTGCCCAAACGCCTCAGCGCCAAGGGGGGCAAGATCTTCAAGTACACTCCCCACGACGGAAAGATCGAGGTGCTCGCCCGCCCCGTCAAGTACGACTACATCCAGTGCATCGCATTGGACCGCCAGCGAAAGATCCTCTACGGGTTCACCTATCCGGTGCCGAAGTTCTTCCGCTACGACATCCTTACCGGCGACGTGTACGACTTCGACTACATAGGGGACTACCCTCACATCCCCGCGGTGGATGACGATGGCTTCGTGTGGGGCACCTACGGGGGAGGCGGAGGACACCCCCTGTTCAAGTACCACCCCGACTCGGGCTTCACCTGGTTTGAGCATGGAGTCCCGGCCCAGCACGGCATGGGCCAGAGCCAGAGGTCAGCGGCCATTGACGGGATGATGGCGGGCGATGACGGGTTGATCTACATCGGCACGACCGAAGGGGCGCTTCACCGCCTGAATCCCAAGACCGCCGAGGTGCAGTACCTGGGCACACCCCACACCTCCGGCCGCCTGACCTATCTCGCCATCGGCCCAGACGGCATGCTCTACGGCGCCGCCGGCGCATCCTATGAGACCACCATCGCCTTCCGCTACGACCGCGAGAAGCGGACCTTCGATGTGCTGGGCAGGATGCTCGACACCGCCATCAACAAGAGCTGCTTCATCGTGCATCACGTCTGCATGACGCCCGATTACACGATGTACGCCGCCGAGACCGACAACCCGGACCGCGCGGGATACCTCTGGGAGCTGAAGGTGACCGAGCCGGGACGTCGGTCCCCGCGCGCTGGGCGCACACGTGCGCGCTAAAGCAGGCAGGCGGCGATTAATGATCTTCCGGGAAAGAAAGGAATAGCAGTTCCCTCTCCCGTTCCCTCTCCCGGTGGGAGAGCGGAGGGTGAGGGCTGGTCTTGAGCAGGGCGTGGTGTTGCATTGCTTTTCCGAAGGTCAATAGGGAATCGCGCAGGCGCGATGCGTGATGCTGCCCAGGCAGCGCCCGTTCACAGGTCCCGCGTGGCTATCTGAAGGAGGGCGGCTGATGGAGCCCGTCCTGGCCATTGACGTTCATGCCCACTACGGCGCCTGCGCCTCTGCGACCGCCTCCGTGCTCCAGCAGGCCCTCACTTCGGGGGACGAGGCCGTCGTGGTGGATCGCGCCCGCCGGGCAAAGACCTGCCTTACCATCGTCTCGCCGCTGGAGGCGCTGATGCCGCGTCACAATGCCGACCCGGTATCCGGCAACCTGCATGCGGCCGAGGTCGTGGCTCGGACCGAAGGACTGCGCCAGTGGGTGGTGGTTGATCCGCTCAAACCGGAGACCTTCGAGCAGGCCGATGACATGCTGAAGCGACCCGCGTGCGCCGGCATGAAGATCCACCCGGAGGAGCACGGCTACCACATTTCGGAGCACGGTGAGGCGCTGTTCGCGTTCGCCGCGGACCGGCGTGCGACCGTTCAGAGCCACAGCGGCGAGCGGAACAGTCTGCCGGAGGATCTCGTGACGTTCGCAGACCGATTCCCGGAGGTCACGCTGATCGTGTCCCATCTGGGCTGCGGCTGGGACGGGGACCTGACCCACCAGGTCCGCGCCATTCAGAGCAGTCGCCGCGGCAACGTCTTCACGGACACATCCAGCGCCATGTCAATCACCTCCGGCCTGCTCGAGTGGGCGGTCAAGGAAATCGGGGCGGACAGGATATTCTACGGGACCGATTCACCGCTGTACTTCGCCCCGATGCAGCGGGCGCGAATAGAGCACGCCGCAATCAGTGACCAGGACAGGCGCCTGATCCTGAGGGAGAATGCGCTGGCCCGTCTGAACCTTGGAGAAGTCCCCGGAGGAGGCGAGCAATGAGCAGACTGACGGCTGAGAATGTGCGCGGCATCTGGGCCGGCGTAACGATGGCCTGGGACGAGGATGACAACCTTGACGTGGATTCGTATCTGGCGAACACGGCACGGATGTGCCATGTCGGCGTGCATGGGATCTACACTAGCGGGAGCACGGGGGAGTTCTACGCGCTCAGCTTCGACGAGTTCAAGCAGATGGTGGACATCCAGGCCGACTTATGCGGCCGCCACAACATGCCGCTCCAAATCGGGTGCTGTTCCCACAACACGCGGGAGGTGCTCCGCTGTCTCGAATACGCGGCGGGGAAGCCGGAGGTGGGCGCGGCGCAGGTTGCGATCCCCTATTGGATGGAGCTGAACGACCGGGAGCTGCTTCAATACTTCAGGGACCTCTACAGGGCGTGCCCTGATCTGCCGCTGGTGCACTACAACATCCCGCGCACGAAGAGGTTCCTGACCGGTCCGGACTACCTTCGAGTTCTCGAAGTTGCCCCGTCGCTGATCGGGGTGAAGTTCACATATGCCGGGGCGCACTTCACCGAGCTGCAACAAGCGCTCCTCATGACGCCTCAGCTTTCCTACTTCGTGGGCGAGAACCTCATGGCGTCCGCCATGATGCTCGGTGCGCGCGGGTGTTACAGCTCCTTGATCTGCACCAATCCGGAGTTCATGCTGACCATGTACGCCCACGCCGCCAATGGCCGGTGGGGGGAGGCCATCAAGATGCAGCAGCTCGCGCAGCAGTTCTTCACCGACGCTTCCGAGTTCATCGAGGGCAGGGGCGAGGGATCGTGCGATCCGGTGTTCGACAAGGGGTTGGGTGTGGCCTCCGGCTGTCTGGTCGGCTCGCAGAGGACCAGGGCGCCTTACATAGGATGGAGCGATCAGACCGTTGCCGCCCTGAGGGGATGGCTTGGGGCGAAGTATCCCATGTTTTTATATCCTCGGTGAGTTCCGGGACGAACGACCTGTCGTGCGCTGCGACGCGGGCCGGGGCACGTGTGGGCGTTGTCACCCGTAGCGTTTGACGAACTCCTCCGGGAACGCCGCGGTCTTGTTCAACACATTGTGCACCGAACCGCGGGCGATGGCCTCGAACATGATCTCCCCCGTGTAGCCGACCTCCTGCAAAGCCAGCCAGACCTCATCCCAGCGGACATTCCCGTCGAACGGGGGGTAGTGGCCGCCCTCCAGGAAATCGTGCAGGTGCAGGTGCATCAGCCTGTGGCCGCACAGGGCCACGGTCCGCCGGGCGCCCCCGTCCTTGAGAAAGGGGCTTACCCCGTCCTCGTCGCGCTCGTGGCCGATGTTCAGTGTCACCCCGAAACGCTCCGAGCCGATGCGGTCTACGAGCGCGGGGATGTCCTTCAAGTTCGTTACGTTCTCGACGGTGAGCTTGACGGCGCATCCGTGGAGCTGGTCCAGCGTCTCCCTTACGGTCCGTTCGGCGAACTTGTTTGTGTTGAAATGGGCCACGAAGATGGAGGCGCCCATCTCCGCTGCGACCCTGGCGGCGGCGACCGCCTCCGTCACCACCGCCCTGCGCACTTCCTCGTAAGCGCAGTCGTAAGGGAGATTAGGCCCGTGCACGGCGACAATGGAAATGCCCTGCCTGTCGCACTCGGTCATGATCTCTGAGACCTGGGCGCGGTCGTGATAGTCGTAATGCGACGGAAGAAACAGTCCGCAAACCTCTATCCGCGTGATGCCGGCCTCGCGGATCATGGCTATGTGCCTGGCCCTCAGGCGCTCCTCGCTCGGAATCGCAACGGTAGAGCAACCCAGTCGCTTGCGGATATCTTCCGCCTTTGCTTTCGGGCCGCCATTACCCTTCTTCTTTCCCATCTGCCCTGCTTTCAGTTACTCCACATCCAGCCCGTATCGCCTGACGAACTCCTCGGGGAAGGCGGCGGTCTTCTTCAACGTGTCTTGCAGCGAGGTGCGGGCGATGGCCTCGAACATGATCTCCCCCGTGTAGCCGATGTCCTGCAGCGCCAGGAAGATCTGGTCCCATTGGACGTTCCCGTCGAACGGGGGGTAGTGATCGGCGTCGAGGAAGTCGTGCAGGTGAAGGTGCAGCAGCCGGTGGCCGCACAGGGCCATGGTCTGGCGGGCGCGCTCCTTCTTGATGAAGGGGTTGATGCGGTCCTCATCGCGTGTGTGGCCGATGTCTGCGACTATGCCGAAGCGGTCGGAGCCGATGCGGTCTACAAAGGCGGCGAAGTCCCGCAAGTCGCTTCCGTTCTCAACCGTCAGCCTGATGCTGCTCCCGTCGAGCTGCTCCAGCATCTCGTGGACCGTCTTTTGAGAGAGTCCGTTGGCGTTGAAGTGAGCCACAAAGATGGAAGCGCCCATCTCCTCAGCGACCCTGGCGGCGGCGACCGCCTCCTTCACCACGGCCCTGCGGACCTGCTCGTAGGCGCAGTCATATGGGATTCCCGGCCCATGGACCGCCACGACGGAGACACCTTGCGCGCGGCACTCCGACATTATCTCCCAGACCTGGGTGCGATCGTGGTAATCGTAGTGGGTGGGGGCGTGCAGCCCGCAGATCTCGACCCGTTCTATGCCCGCCTCGCGGATCATGGCGATCTGCCTCGCGCCCACCGGCTCCTCGCCCGGCATCGCTATGGTGGAGAACCCGAGCCGCGCGCGGATGTCCTCCGCTGTCATTCGCAGGCCCGTTGCGGCCTCACGGGATGCTGGGTCGCCGTGCATCTCCATGAATCACTTCTTTCCTGACTGCTGATGCCCTCTGCAAGACGGCAGAGGGACACGGGGGACGCAGCATTGACAGGGGCGCGGGCGCTGCGCCGCGCTGCACCATTCACCGGCGGACAACGCAGTGTCTCAGAACAGGCCGACGACCTTGCCCTCGGCGTCGATGTCCACCTTCTCGCCGGCCGGCCTGGTCGGCAGGCCGGGGATGGTCCTCATGTCGCCGCACAACGGGTACAGGAACCCCGCTCCCAGCGACGGCCGGATGTCGCGGATGGGGAAGACGTAGTTCCTCGGACGCCCCTTGATTGAGGGGTCGTGTGACAGGGAGAGATGGGTCTTGGCCATGCAGATGGGCAGGCGCTCCCAGCCGCGCTTCTTGAAGAGCTTGAGCTGGGCTTTGGCCGCGGGGGCGAACTCGACGGATGCCGCGCCGTAGACCTTCGTCGCAATCGTCTCGATCTTCTTCTCGATGGATGCGTCATCGGGATACAGGAACCTGAATTTGCACTTCTTTTTGCACGCCTCGACAAGCGCCTCGGCGAGCTCGACGCCGCCCTTGCCGCCCTTCTCCCACACGTCGCTGACGACGACCTGCTCGGCGCCCGCTTTCAGCGCGTTCTCGCGGACGACCTCCATCTCAGCCTTGGTGTCGTCTGTGAACCTGTTGATGCAGACAACCGAGGGCACGCCGAAGAGAGCGACGTTCTCGATGTGTTTCGTCAGGTTCTCGCAGCCGCGCGCCACCGAGTCCGGGTTCTCCTTGGACAGACCCGGGTCGAGCGGCTTGCCGGGGACGACCTTGAAGTCGCCGCTGTGCATCTTCAGCGCGCGAATCGTGGCGACAAGCAGGACCGCGTTCGGCACCAGGCCGCCTATGCGGCACTTGATGTCGAAGAATTTCTCCATGCCGATGTCCGCGCCGAATCCGCTCTCGGTCACCACGTAGTCGGCCAATCTGAGGGCGATCCTGTCGGCCAGGATGCTTGAGTTGCCGTGAGCGATGTTTGCGAACGGGCCGGTGTGGACGAAAGCCGGGCCGCCCTCCAGCGTCTGCATCAGGTTCGGCTTGAGGGCGTCCTTCAGAAGCACTGTCATGGCGCCTGCGCACTTGAGGTCTTCCGTGGTGACAGGCTGGCCGTCGTAGGTGGACGCGACCACGCACTTGCCGACGCGCTCGCGCAGGTCCTGCAGGCTGGATGAGAGCCCCAGGATGGCCATCAGCTCGCTGGCCACGCTGATGTCGAATCCGCTTCGCCGCACGAAGCCTTCGCCCAGGCCGATGACTATGTCCCCGAGGGCCCACCGGTCGTTCAGGTCCACGACGCGGTTCCAGGTGATCGTGCTCGGGTCTATGTAAAGGCGGTTCTTGCGCTTGAGGGCGTTGTCCAGGAACGCGGCGGCGAGGTTGTGGGCGATGCTGACGGCGTGCACATCGCCCGTGAGATGAAGGTTGAAGTCCTCCATGGGCACGATCTGGCTGTAGCCTCCGCCGGCTGCCCCTCCCTTGATGCCGAACACGGGGCCGAGCGACGGCTGGCGGATGCACACGAAGGCCTTCTTGCCGATGTGGCACAGGGCCTGTGTCGCGCCGATGGTGCTGACCGTCTTGCCTTCACCGAGCGGCGTCGGCGTGATCGCGGTCACGTCGATGTACTTGCCCGTAGGGGCGTCCTTGAGCCGGTCCAGGATATCCAGCTTGACCTTGGCCTTGTAGTCGCCGTAAAGCTCAAGCTCCTCACGCAGTATGCCGGCATCCTTCGCTACCTCTTCAATCGGCTTCAACTTGGCCGCCTGCGCAATCTCAAGATCGCTTAACAACGCCAACCCTCCCTCAGGAAAGAGGAGAAAGAACCCTCATCGTTCGTCCCAGAGCGTACGATGCGCAAAAAGCATAACAGGATACGAGCAGGCGCACGCCGCGTCAACCAAAAGGGACTTACCTGCCTGGGCGACGCGCCCTGCGGAAAGACACTCACCAGTCGTCAGTGAGCAGTAGTCCGTGCGAAATCGCAAATCAAAAATCCTAGCCGCTGGGGCTCTTGCCCTCGAGCGAGGAGACAAGCCTCTCCGCCGCAACGATGACGCTCTCGGCGCTCAGAACACGCAGGGCATTGTCCGGGAAAAGCACGTTGCAGGAGGGCGGGAAATCCCCGTCCCCCTCGTGCCGGACGACCTGCAGCTCGAACCTGGGGAAGAGGCGGAACAGGTAGCTCAGGGGACTGCCGCTGCCGCGCGCGCCCAGACACCGCTCCGCTGCGCGCACAAATGTTTCCTCCTGCCCGCCGACGCCGCGGCTCAGTCGCCCGGTCACCCGCCCCTCGAACGCCTTGAGGTAACTTCTGACCTGCGGAAACTCGGCGAAGGAAAGGAAGCGGGCGGGGCCGCCGGCCGGCTCGCCGCCCAGGTAATCCAGCGCGAGTATCTGCCAGACGATGCTCACCTGCCCGTCTCCCGGCAGCAGCACCATGGAGAACGGCTCCAGGCCTATCGCGAACCGCCAGCACAGCGTGGGAAGCTCGATGGCGCCTTCTTGCCTCAGCTCCGCCCCCAACCTGGCGAGCCGGTCGGGATCGAAGCGCTGCCTCAGCCGCTCGATCGCGGCATCGCGCGCCAGCTCATAGTGGTCCTGGTAGGGCAGGTTTGGTCTGACGGCACTGTTCCTCTCGTCGTCCCGCTTCACTTGCTCCTCATGTACGCGGCGACGTAGTCGTCGCAGTATATCTGCTTCTCCATCAGCAGCTCCGCCGTGATCGCAGCCTCCATCAGCTCGCGGTCAGTCACGTCAACAATCGCGCCGTCCAGCCCCGCTGCGATCGCCATCGCCAGATAGATGCGATTGATCAGATGCGTCTCGCGGCAGCTCTGGCTCACGTTGGAGAGCCCGATGACGAACTTGGGCGGCGGATCGCTGATGAGTTTCAACTGGCGGATGGCTTCCATGACGTTCTGCGGGACCTTGGGGGCCACGTTGACCGGCAGGATCACAGGGTCGATGTAGATGCTGGAGATATCGAGCCCGCCCTCCATTGCTTTGGTGACGATGGTGGCTCCCATCATCACCCTGCCGTCCACGTCCGCAGGGACGCCGCTGGCGTCTATCGTGAGGGCGATCAGCCGGGAGCCGGTCTCCGCTGCCAGAGCGACGTACCTTTCCAGATCCTCTTCGGTGGCCTTGGTGGAGTTGATGATGCGCGGGTTCCGACAGGCTTTGAGCGCCTCCTGCATCACGTCGAACTTCGGCGTGTCAATGCAGAGCGGCTTGTCCGTCACCTCCTGGACGGTCTCAACCAGCCACAGCATGTTGTCCACGGCCTTGCCCTTGGTCGGACCCACGTTGATATCCAGAGCGTCTGCGCCAGCCTCGAGCTGCTTGCGGGCCACGCCGTGAATAACGTCCTTGTTCCTGGACTGAATCGCGTTCCGGACGTTCTTGAACATCCCGTTTATCCGTTCGCCAATCGCAAACATCCGCTGACCTCCTTGCTTTTGCCATCGCAGTCGCCGCTCCGCGCACAGCGTCAGGAGTGGTTACTGCGCCTTGGGCCAGACTCGGCCGACCGCCTCCCTCACCTGGGCGAGCGCCTCAGGATTGCGCAGCACGAAAAGCCCTCCGCCGGCCTCGACCAGCCCGAGCGCCGTGGCCGCTTCCCAGAGGGGCGCTCTGGCCTGGGCCGGGCCCCAGCCCGGCTGCTCATCCTGGGGCACTTTCGCCTCCTTCACACGGCACGTCTCCTCACCCACGTTCAGCAGGACGGGCTGTTGCAGCAGCCTGTCGCCGGCCAGCGCCGCCAGCCGCGCCCGCTCCATCACCGAGTAGATGTATACCATCCCGAAGCCGAGCGCGCTGGTTGTGGGATATATCACGATATCCTCGAGCGACACGCCGGCGTCCTGGAGCAGGATGTTGACCTGCTTGGCAAGGTTGATGTCGCACGGGGACTCAGCGATGATCTTGTGGCCGTCAGCCAGGCACGCGGCGGCCAGCGTGCGGTAGTTTTTCTCCTTGGCCGTGCCCAGCAGGCAGTTCTCGCCGGCGGCGATCTGCGCGCACTTGGGCAGCAGCACGTTATCCACTTCCGGGACATCCACGCCCCAGACGATCAGGGGGAGTCCGCAGCTCTCGAGCACGGCCTTGACGTCGCCGGCGCAATCCTGTGCCGAGCGCCCTCCCTCGTCCGGATGGGCGGCCCGCAGTCGCAGGCACACCATGTCCGCGCCCCACTGCTCGCATTTGGCCGCCCACTTGCCGACGTCCCCTGCCACGTCGGCCACGTGTTTCTTCGTCTCAGGGGGCCATCCGTCCGCGCCGGTATTCGATACCTCCATCACCAGCGCGGGAGGATTCGGGTAGCGGGCCTCAAAACCGGCCAGCGGCAGCCCCGTGTCGCCGCCGATGGTCACGGTGCGCGTCCTCGTTCCGCCCTCGGCGGCGGTGGCGCCTATGGTCACCTGGTTGATCTTTGCGCTGAAACTTTCCTTCACCGACGGCACAGCCATACGTCATCTCCTCTCGCCCAGTGTGCTGTTCCCGGTGCTCACGGACGGGAATTCCTCCGCATGCGTGTGAGGCAGGAAACAGGCCGCCACGAACTCGCTCATGTACTTGGGATGTGTGGACAGCTCCATGTATGTCATCCGGCGGGCCAGGGCGTCGGCCCTGGCGTAGTCGTCTTCGTCCAGCGCAGCCATGACGGCCCCGCGCAGCGAGGTGTTGCCCACGAACTCGATCTTCTCGCGCTCCACGTCCGGAAGCAGTCCGATCCTGACGGCGTTCTCCTTGTCGATCCTGTCGCCGAACCCGCCGGCGAGCATGATGCCTTCCAGGCTGGACCAGTGAAAGCCGAGGCTTCCCAGCAGGACGCTGGCCGCAGCGTAGATGGCGCCCTTGGCGCGCACAAGGTTGCCGATGTCGCCCTGGCTCAGCACGATGTCCGCGCCGCCGACGGCCTCGGCGGCGGGCACCAGGACGTATTCCAGCCCCTCGTCTCCTTCGGCGGGGCGCAGGGAATCGGATGAGCCCTCCTGAAACCTGCCGGTCCTGTCTATCACGCCCAGCCTGAGCAGCGTGGCGAGCAGGTCTATGTAGCCGCTTCCACAGATGCCCACGGCAGGCGCGTCGTCAATCGTGTGCCAGCGCAGACCTTCCTCCCACCAGACCTCGTCCACGGCGCCCGGCATGGCGCGCGAGCCCGAGGCGCTTCCCTGACCCTCGAAGGCCGGCCCGGCCGAGGCGCTGCAACACACCAGATACTCGCTGCAGCCGATCACTATCTCCCCGTTGGTTCCGAGGTCTATCAGCATGGCGGGCTTTGTCCTCTCGGACAGGCCCGTGGCCAGCACGCCGGCCACGATGTCGCTCCCCACGTATGAGCTCACCGAGGGAAGGCAGAACAGCCGGCCCAGCGGATTGATCTCGATCCCGACCTCCGCCGCCTGCATCGGCGGCAGATGATAGCTGCACCCCACGTAGGGCTCCCGCCTTATCCAGACGGGATGCAGCCCGAGCAAAAGGTGCGTCATCGTCGTGTTGCCGCTGGTCACCACAGCCCAGACGTCCTCGCGTGGGAGCGCGGCGGCCTCCAGCAGGGCGGCGAGCAACTGGTTTATGTTGCCGACGACGAGGTTCTGCATCCGCTCCAGGCCGCCTTCGTTCTCCTGGCAGTAGATGATGCGCGAGATCACGTCCGGCCCGTACATCACCTGGCTGTTATAGCACGATGCCTGCCACCTGGCTTTCGGGGCGAGCAGTTGGGCCTTGATGGCGGTCGTGCCGATATCCACGGCCAGTATGGCCGGGCGCACGCGTGAGCCGTCGCCGACGTTCAGGACGCTTGCGCCGCACGGACCGGCGGCGAGGGTGACGTGGGGATTCCACTGCGTCTCGCGCAGCGCCGTCGGCAGGTCCCTCAGCACACCCAGGGGGACGTCGTAATCGCCCTCTCGCCAGCCCCGGAGCGCTCGGACGAGCCTGTCGGCGTCCGCTACGTTGTCCTCAAGGCTCGGCGGCGGCACCTCGACCATGATCCTCTTGATCAGCGATTCGGGCGTCGGGGTGTCTGCCGGCAGGGGCGTCACCTGGCGGACGCTTACTTCCTCGGCGGCCTCGCGGCTGGCTTCCGGAACGAAGACGACCACGTCCGAGTCCAGCGCGAGCGTCCTGCATGCAAGGTCCTCGCCGTCCTTGAGGTCGAAGCGCGTGCTCAGCCGGGCGACGTCGCCGCTCTGTATTCGGATGATGCAGCGGCCGCAGGCGCCGCGGCCCCCGCAGTCGTTGCGGATTCGGACTCCCGCCCTCCTCGCCGCCTCAAGCAGGCTGGCGCCTGGCTCCGTGTGGACGGCTACCCCAGAGGGCTTGAACTCTACGCGAGGCATCTTACCCTACCAGATTGCGCCACTCGTTCTTCAGGAAGCTGGGGATCCCGCCCGCCTCTTTCGGGCCGACGATCACGCTGCAGCCGAGCTCCTCCTCCAACTCACCGCTGATGACCGCTACCAGGCCGGGGATAACCGGCCTGCGATAGGCTTCGGCGAGCTTCTCAAGCGCCCCCGTTGCCTGCATGGTCTTCTTGATCTGCTCGGGGCCGAACTTGTCGGCGGCCCAGGCGGTCAGCACGCTCGTGCCCTCGGTGTCCACGGCCAGCACGCGTGCCGGCACGCGGCTTGCCTCCACCTCGCTCAACACGCTGTAGAAGGTCAGGGAGAAGTTCGTGGTCACAAGCAGCGGCGACTTGTCGTCCGGCTCCCCGACCTCATAGAGCTTCGACTCGACCTGGACCGGCTTCTGCGGGTCGACATATATGTCCTGGCGCATGGTCAGAATGGGCAGGACATATTCGGGGCTGTCCACGCTCAGGACCACGATGCCGGCGTACTTGCACACGTAGCCGCAGGCTTCGAGCGACTGCTGCGCGGGGTTCTCGGCCCACGCTCGCACCAGGACGGGGAAGCCGAGCGGGCGGTAATGCGCGCGAAGGGCGGCGCGGCGTGTAAGGGTGAGGAACTCCAGCGCCTGCGCAGGGTCAACCTCGCCGGGGCACAGGACCATCTCCGCAATCCCGGCGGCTTTGGCCTTCTGCACGTCGGCGTCGCACTTCTCGAGGTTACCTTCCACGACGATGGGCAGCTTCGTCTCGGCGGCAAGCTGAATGAGTTCATCGGAAGGGCCGCCCCTCTCCCACAACAGGGGCCTTGCGTTGCTGAGCGCCTTGGCCGCGTCTGCAAGCTGCCCGGCGTTCCTGGCAATCAGCACGAGCGGCAGCCCCAGAGCGTCCGAAAGGCCTGCGGCGGCGTCCTTGAACTTGCCTCCGTCGCCCGAAGCGCAGTTCAGCGCGACCATGTTCACCGCAATGATCTCGCCGACCCTCTCGAAGGCGAGGGCCTTGATCCTGTCTGCCTTCTGCTGAAGCTCGTCGGTGTCGTCCACGAGGACGGCTATGCCGGGCTTGTGGTGGAACTTCTCGTCGTGCCGGAACATCACCGTCTCGTTGCCGATCTCAAGGTCCGTCTCGCCGGAGCCGATCTTGACGAGCTTCTGCGGCGGCTGACTGGCGGCGCCGAGTTCCGCCTTGGCTTGTTCGCTTACGTGTGGGCACTCTTCGAGGGCCGCCTGCTTCGCCGCGACCTTCAGCGCGAAGGCAAGACACGTCGGCACGCCGCAGTCCCCGCAGTTCGTCTTGGGCAGCAGTTTGAAGATGTCAAGTCCCTTCAGCGCCATGATGTGTCACACTCTCTCACTCTTGAGTTTTCGCGAAACGCAGTGGAATCCGCACTGCGCCTCAGAAAAGCGACGGCATGGTAAGCGCCGGATGCTCGACCCTTTGCAGGAACTCAAGCAGGTCCTCGGAGTCCTGCGCGATCGTCTCATCGGCGATCTTATCCACCAGGCCCGGCATGCCCAGCTCCTCGGCGCGCCGTTTCAGGTCCTCCATCATACTATCCTTCAGCTCCTTCGGCATCCAAACGATACGTGGGAAGCCGCCTTCGTTGCTGATGAATTTCTGGCTCAGTACGTAGCGCCGCCCAATGCCGAGGAAGCCCGGCGATTGGACTCCCCCGCCGACGCTGCCGGCCAGGGTGCTGAAGGCCATACCGACAGGCGTCATGCCGCCGTACTCCCGGTTGACCACCAGGATGCCGTTCGCCTCTGGCACGATGGCAACAATGCACTCGAAGCACCCGCAGGAGGTCATGGGGTTATTCATCAGCGAGTACTGGCAGTAGTGCTCAACGCTTCGGTTGCTTTTCTCGTAGACGAACTTGTTGACGCCTTCCCACTCCCCCGTGGCTGCGTCTATTGGCTTGCCCTTTTGTATGGGCTGGTTGGCGCCGGTGGGGCTTATCTGTTTGGCCGCCTTGCAGTCGAGCCAGTCGTAGGCGCCGCACAGGCCGGGCCGTTCGGGGCTCACGACGCAGACGTGGTTCGGCGCGAAGGTCTGGCACAGCGTGCAGGAGTAGAACACGTCCACGTCCTCGTCCTTCATGCCCGCCATCTTGGCGTCGCGCGCCGCGTAGGCCGTCGTCGCCCGCGCCCTGAGGTCCTTTAGCACCTCGGCATCCGTGATGATCCTCACGGCCACCTTGTCCGCAAGTTGGCCGTACTCGTCGTGGAGCTTGGCGTGGAAGATGGTGCCGAAGTGGTGGAGCCGGAAGCCAGCCTGGTAGGCGGCCTTGCTCATGCGCACCCAGGCGATGCTCCTCTGGCCGATGTGCATCACCCCGCTGGCCTCGTTCACGTAGCGGTGGAGCTGGCGTTCGAGGATGCTCTCGAAGTCCTCCTGCATCTGGCGGCCGGCCACGCGGACTTCGATCCCCAGGTCCATGGCCGTGCCGGGCTTCACGCCCTCGATGTCAGGTCCGACCACCTCGATGCTGCCGTCGTCAATGTCGTCCATGCCCACCATGTAGAGGTACTCGATTGCGTGCGACTTCTTGCCTCCGAATTCGATCTGGAGGTCTTCCCTGCGCACCCGCTCCCCCTCGAACGCGGCGGCGAAGGGCACGGGGACGTCCACCTGCTCCACCGTCACCTTCACGCCCCGCACCTGGATGCAGGTGGGCACCAACTGATCGTAATCCGTCTGCCGGACCAGGGCTTCGTAGGTGCACACGCCTGTCGGGCGCACCTCCGGCGTGGTGTCGCTGTCGCTTATCACCGGAAAGCCCATCAGGATGGCGCCGGCGCCCGTCGCGTACCAGTCGTCCGGGATAGGCCCGAAGGTCATGCCGAAGGCGAACACCCTGTCCCGCGAGTATTGGAGGATCTCGGCAAACCTTCCGGGCTTCAGCCCACCAAAGGTCAGCGCGCTGCGCACGGCCCAGTTCAGCGGCATGATGCCGTATCGAGTCTCCGGTCCGGTGGGGACGATGTAGGTTTCCCATCCTGTTTGGAGGCCTTCCGCATCGAGTTGCTCCTTCATGGTTCTGCCTTCACGGTTGGCGAACAGGAAGATGAGGATGTTGCGCTTCTGCAGCTCGCGGATGATCTTGACGGCCGTCTCGTTGTCGGGCGCCGGGCCGAGGATGGCGGCAAAGCCGGGCATGCGCCCGTCCACGAGCTGGATGCCGAGCTCGCGCATCGAGGTGTCGCTCAGGAAACCGTAGTAGCCCTCAGGCCTCTGGTAGCCGTCCAGATAGTCGAGCGCGCACAGTATCTCCTGCGCGAACATTGTCGCCGCGCCTTCGTCCAGCCCGTGCCCCAGGTACGGCAGCCAGACCTTCTCGTCCGGCACCGGGTGCAGCAGGTCCTTTCGGCAATACTCGAGCACAGCCTTGGCGTCAGCCAGGGTGCGGACCTGCCGGCCGGTGAGCGCGTAGATCATCGGCAGGTAGAACGCGGTTTCCGGGAACTCTATCTTGGCGTCTTCGCCGTGCTTCTCGACCGCTTCCTTCCAGGCCGCCTCGGCCGCCTCGACAAATTCGTGCGCGCCGCGAGCGACCGCACTGAACACCTTGTGAGACATCTATCAGTTCCTCCTTGGTGT
>Ga0315289_10002314_pt1 | contig 29319 bp, 22 predicted proteins | sample YL17G11_40_MG_FD_203452 | JGI IMG/M metagenome (GOLD analysis project Ga0315289, IMG submission 203452) | Sediment microbial communities from Yellowstone Lake, YNP, Wyoming, USA - YL17G11_40 | ecosystem: Environmental > Aquatic > Freshwater > Lake > Sediment | place: USA: Wyoming | collected... | reverse complement strand
CATATCAAAGGAAAAAATGAAACTCTTCCAATCCTTTATCAATGAAAAAGAAAATGAACTCATAACCATAAATTACTGACATTTTCTATTTGCAAAAAACATGACATTTTCTATTTGCGTTGACAACTCTCTAAAAAACCCTTGACTTTGTGAAAAAAAGTATTAATATAAAAAGTTGTATTGTTTTTTGGAGAGAATGAGATGATGTGGCACAAAATTTCAATAAGACGTTTTCTTTGGACAATTCTATTTTTGTTAATTTTGCCCACCACCGTCAGATGTCAGGGACTTGAACCTGTTATCAAAGCCTACCAGAAGGGGGATTACGAACAAGCCATCCAGCTATTAAATCAATATCTTCTGCAAAAGCCCAATGATCCCGAAGCTTATTTCTACTTGGGGAATGTCTATTTTAAGAAAGAGATGATGGATTCTGCCATTGTCCAATATGAGAAAGCTCTAAACCTAAAGGGCAGGTATTGGGAAGCTTTGTATCAACTGGGTTTTGCTTACTATAAACAGGGGAAGTATGATGAGGCGGGCAAAACCTTTGAGGAGGGGCTAAAGACAAAGGAGAGAGGGGAATTTTACAACGGATTGGGTCTGGTGCAGATGGCGAAGGGCATGCTTAAAGAAGCGGATTTCTCCTTTCGCAAAGCTATCTCGTATGACCAAAAAAATCCGGAGTTTCATAAAAACTTAGGTGACGTGAACTTCAAGAAAGGGGTATTGGTAATTGCGATCCAATCTTATCAAAATGCACTGGAGCTGGACTCTACTTTGGTGGACGTTCATTACAACTTAGGACAGTCCTATCTTAAGCAGATGGACTTCAACAAGGCTATGGAGGAATTCAAAACGGTGATAAGGTTAGATCCCAAGCATAAGGAGGCTTATTTAGCTTTGGGAGACCTCTACATGCTGGACCGGAAGCATTATGGTGAGACGAGAGTAATGTATGAAGAGTATTTGAAATTTGATCAGCAGAATAGCAAGGTTTATTTGAATTTAGGAGAGGCGTATTACTACTTGTCAAAAATGGGTAATTCTCTTGTGCTAGAAGGGGATACCCTCTCTCAAACAAATCTTCTCTCAAGATCGGCCGAAAATCTGGAGAAGTCGATTGCCTTGGGTTCCAAATCTGCCGAGGCTTACCTTTTCATGGGGAAGGCCCATCAGGATTTGGGTAAGTTTCAAGAAGCTTTAAAGGACTATGAGAATTACGAGGGGCTTTTGTTAGAACAAAATTATGAGTGGAAAAAAGAGGATGCAGACTATTGGGCCAGAAAGGGTCAGGTGCAGGTGGAAATCGGGGATTCGGCAAACCTTGCCTCCGCCGAGGTCTCTTTAAAAAAAGCAATCGAGCTTGATTCTACCAAAACCCAAGTATATTTTTCCTTAGGGACGACCTTATACAATCAGCGTAAATATAATGAGGCCATTCCCTTCTTCAAAAAAAGGATAGAAGCTGATACCGGCAATGCTAATGCCTATATGAATTTAGCCTTATGCTATCTTCAGCTGAAACAGTCTCAGGAGGCGCGTGAACCTTTGAAAAAAGTGGTGGAGTTGGATCCCAATAATTCGAAAGCTCACGACTTTCTGGCACAGGTGTATTATCAGCTCAAGCAGTATGAAGAAGCCGCCGGAGAATATATAGTGAAACTTAAGTTTGATCCCAACAATTGTGAATTAGAAGGGAATGCAGGCACTTGCCTTCTTTTGGCAAAATTACCCACCCAAGCAATTCCTCATTTAAGAAAGGCGGTTTCCTGTTTCCCGCGGAACGTTGGCTATCTTATGATGTTGGGTAACGCCTTGGAGACTAATAAAGAAATAGATGAAGCTTACCAGTACTATAAGAAAGTTTTGGAGATCGATCCCAAGAATAAAGAAGCTCAAGACCGAATAGATTACATAGAAATGCAGAGATATTAGTCCTACGGATCTAAAATTCGGAAAATATTTCCAACTTTTGTTTGTATATAAAATAGAGGAGTGAAGTGAATGGCAGAACAAAACAAAAAAAATGACAAGGAAAATGAAATTACTGAGGATTTGCGTTTTAAGTATATAGGTTTTGACATATTCCCCCAAAAAGCGAAAAGCTTTTGGGAAACTGAGGAGGAGAAGAGAAAATACTTAGAGAAGGTCAAAGAGGAAAAATCCCAAGCCACCCTTTTGGATAGAGAGCACAGCCTGGTGAAAGTTTCGCTTTTCTCCAAGACCGATAAGATCGTCTTAAGCCTCACCTCTTTTCTTCTGGCCATAAGTTTGTTTATGCCCTGGTTCTCGGTGCGGGGAGAAAAGTTCCACGCCACCTACATCGGTTTGGGTTTTATCTTTAAATTAGGCACGCTATTTGGCTATGCCTCATCGAGCGGATTCGGGGCGGTCCTATTTTTGATTTTGCTTTTTTTGACTGTCCTTTTTTCTTGTGCGGCGGGAGTCCTAAATCTTTTATCCTTATTCAAAAAATATAACGAATTCGAAGGGTATTTGGCGAGCCTTAAGAAAACCTTAAAGTTGAATTTGATTCCTTTAGCTTTGTGGGTGGTTTTGATTCTCATCTCACTGATTGGCATGCCCACGCCATTTGCAAAGTCCATGGGGGTGAAGGGCTTAGGAGATAGCTTCAACGTGCTCAGTTTCTTTGCCCTATCCAGTTACGGGATGTGGTTTTCTTTGGCTTGTTTAATTATAAATTGTGTCAAGATCAGCGATTTGTGAGATAAGATGAGATTTTAGAGACATGATGAATCCTAACATTCGTATAAATGCATACGCATTTGTCGAAGGATTAAAAGCTAAGGAGGTATAGATGGTTTAAGGTCAAGTAAAAAGCAAAAGCTTACAGTTTCCCAACCATAGCTGGCTGGGAGAGTTTAGGGTTGATAGATTTTGAAATTACAAACGTATAATTTTAGGATAGGAGGAATAACTTAAATGAAACAGTCGCTTTTCATTGTATTGGTTTTAGTAGTGTCCCTGGTGGTTGGGATTTTTATGTGGTACCAACTCCCGCCGTATCTGCATGAGGGAGGACCTTTGGTGGCGCTTTTAATGGCCCTGTCGGTAATGCTTGTGGCTTTCATCTTGGAGAGGGTGTTTACCTTGAATAAGGCCAAGGGGAAAGCCTCGGTTCAGTCTTTCTTTAAAAATGTGATCTCCATGTTACAGCGGGATGATCTGGACGGGGCCATTGCCTCTTGTGACAAACAAAGAGGCACAGTGGCTAACGTTTTGAGGTCTGGAATTGAAAGATATAAACAGGTTTTGGTTACAGAGAAGACTGCGGACAAACGCATAGCCGAGACGCAAAGAGCCATAGAGGAGGCAAATGCTTTGGAGGTTCCGCTTTTAGAGAGAAATCTAATTGCTCTCTCTACCATCGCCTCCATCGCTACCATGGTGGGACTTTTGGGGACCACCATAGGAATGATCCGAGCCTTCGCCGCCACGGGACACAGGGTGGGCGGAATTATCGATGCCCAGGCATTGGCTGTCGGAATCTCAGAAGCTTTAGTAAATACCGCCGGTGGGCTTTTTAATGCCATCGTGGGAATCGTAGCCTACAGCTTCTTTGTGAATAAGGTGGACGCATTCAACTACACCATGGATGAGGCTACTTATGAAGTGCTTCAGCTTTTGAAAAGTAGAGAGGCAGAGACCAAATAATCAGGAGGTCCTGCCCAGGAAAGGAGTATAATCATGCTGAAGAAGATGAAGAGAAGAATAGGGATCAAGATCGATATGACCCCCATGGTGGATATCGCTTTTCTTCTTTTGATATTCTATATGACTACCACCTCCTTTAAGCCGCCGGAGAAATTACATGTGGCTTTACCCTCTTCTCATTCAGAAATAAAGCTCCCCGAATCGGATATGATCTACGTCACCGTGACTAAAGAAGACAGCATTTTAGTGGAATATATTACAAAGGAGAAGGTACAAAGGGAAGGAAAAGAGGTAACAGCGCCGGTGAGGCATTATGAAGAAGCTACCCCCCCTACTATCCCTGCGGTAATAACCCGGATCAGGGGGACTGTGCCCGGAGCTATGGGCTGGTTCGTAGTTATCAAGGCAGATAAGGACGTCAGCTACGGAACCATGAGCAGTATAATGTCTGCGCTTCAAGATATCAAGATCAACAAATTGAGTTTGGTCACGGAGATGGAAGTGGAGAAAGAGGGAGCAACCTAAAGTAGTTAGTAAACAAAGAAGTAGAAAGTTTTAAAATTAGGAGAGAAAATCGATGGCAGCAGTTGATACTGGCGGTCCAGCGCCCCGAAAAAGAAAAGGGGGAGGGCTCAAAAGACCCAAAAGAAGGATTGGGATACGAATAGACATGACCCCCATGGTGGACATAGCCTTCTTGCTTTTGATCTTTTATATGGTAACCACTATCTTTAGTATGCCTCAAGCTATGGAAGTGAATCTCCCCCCTTCCACCAATCCCATTCCGGTTGCGGAATCTCGTCTTTTGACCCTAAGGATAGATGCGGATGGAAATTTGTATTGGAATATTGCCAGAGACAAGCCGCAATCCATTCGTTTTGACTCCTTGAGAAGCTTACTTTTGGAGTGGAACAGAAAAGAGCCTAAGCTGGTGACCTTAGTTAAAATACAAAAAGAAGCCAAATATTTTAAGATGGTGGACGTGATAGACGAAATCCAGATAGTGGAAAGACAGATTAAAGAGCGAGATCCGAAGTTCAGCTATCGTTTCAGCTTATCACCCTTTTCGGAGTATGATAGAAAAGTGATGGCTGGTATGAAAGGAGGAGGTGTAGCTCCATGAGCGCTGAAAAAGTAGTAAGTCTTAAAACCACGCCCGGCGCCTTTATCAGTTACGGAGCATTTGAGCTAAAGCGGAGCTATCAGAGGAATTTAGGTTTAGGGGTAATATTGGCGGGACTTTTGCACATTGTGGTTATCGGTGGCTTTTTGCTTTATAGTCACGCAAGCACTAAAATACCGGAAGCCAGGGGGGTGGTAAGGATTAAAACCTTAGCAGAATTAGCTCCTCCTCCTTCGCTCAGTCAAACACAAGCGCCCCAGATTGCGGTGGCTGCCCCTTCGGTGGCTCCTCCTTCAGTGGGGATTCCCGAGGCGGTCCCAGACGAGGAGGCTCCCCCAGAGGTTACCGTTGCCACCCAAGCGGAATTAGGAAAGTTGCAAGATTTAAGTGCCACCAGCATAGTTGGGGGTGGAGGTGGAGACTCCATCGCAGTAGAAATTCCCCCAGAGGAATACCTTCCTCCTCCAGATGAATTCGTCCCCTATGATGAGCTTCCCGTTCCTATAAAAGAAGTCAAACCCGAATATCCTCCTCTGGCAAGACAAGCCGGAATTGAAGGCGTAGTCTGGGTGAAGATTTTAGTAGACAAAAATGGCAAAGTCCGAAATGCTTTGATTTTCAAACCTTCGGGAGCCAGCGCTGGCTTTGAGGAGGCTGCTTTGGCGGCAGTTAAGCAGAATGAATATAAACCTGCCATCAGCAATAATCAGCCGGTAGCTGTCTGGGCGATCTTTAAAGTTACTTTCAACTTGAAATAAATGATGGCTCGGCTCAGGGAGAGATAAAGCCGGATTTTTAGAAACGGAGTGGGTCGGTCCGTAAGACTTTAAGTCTACCAGGCTAATAATTAAAGATTCAGCAACCAGGATAGTAGTTGAGGACCGAAATTGACAGATGATAAGTTTGAATGGCGAAAATCTAAGGTATTTTGGATACTTTGAAAATTTTAGGGTTGGATGAATCGGAGCAATTTATTCTCGTCTTTCCTTTTTAATTTAAATCAAGTTTTTGGAGACGATAGAAAAAGAGAAAGTTTTTTTGATCAAAAGCAGAAAATTGAAGTTCAAAATAATGGGGGTTTCTTCCCTTTAGAATATAAAAGGCAGTTTACCTCAAGCTGCCTTTATTTTTTTATGGCTTCTCAACTTCACCATCCCAGTTAAAGTTCGAGAACAAGATATTCTAAGCAATTGACCCTTATATTATCTAAATTCATTCAGGACAATGTCATTACGAATATACAATCATCCCATCCAAACAGGTTACCCTCTATTTTTGAAACTTATTGTAGGTTTCCTACGTTTAAAAATTAATATGATGAGAACCTTCACATAAAAGGAGAGTTTCCATGGAAGAAGTTACTTCATCTGTTCCGCAGGAAGAAAAAACCTTGGGGGGAGCATCCAAAATCATAAACCTATTTTTTGAGCCTAAAAAAGTTTTTGAGAGCTTAAAAATCAAGCCCACCTGGTTAGTCCCTTTCATCATCGTATGCATACTGGGGATGGGGTATTACTACTATGCATATCCTTTCATCATGGGTGAGCAGATCGCCAAAATCCAAGCGAATGAGAAGATTCCGGAGGAACAAAAACAGGCTATCGTTGAGAAAATGGGAAGCGAGCATCCTCCAGCCTGGCAATTGGGCATTACCCCCCTGGGAGGCTTGATCTATCTTTTAATCGCTTCTGCGGTTTTTTTATTCGTATTCAACGTCCTTTTGGGAGGGGATTCCACCTTCAGAAGAGTCTTCTCAGTCTATTGTTACTCCGCATTAGTTGGTATTCCGGAGACTATCGTTAAGCTTCCATTAACTTTGGCAAAGAAGAGCATAAATGTCCAAACCAGCTTAGCCTTACTTCTCTCGCCAGACGTTAAAGAGACCTTTTTATACAGGCTTTTCGCCAGTGTCGATATCTTCGCCATCTGGCAGATGATCTTAGTTTCCATGGGAATGGCGGTTATGTATAAATTTACTCCCAAAAAATCTTATACCACCGTATTTGTTATCTGGATAGTATGGATCTTTCTAAAATCCGGATTGTCCAGCCTGCTTGGCGGGATGTTTAGCTTCTAAATAATAAGGAGAAAGAGAAATGAAAAGATCTATTTTCTTCAGCTTATTCACATTATTTTTTTGGGCAAATTTGGCTTTGGCTCAAACCGAGCCATCCCCTCAGGAAGTCTTGACCATTGACCAATGCATAACCATTGCCCTCAAGAACAACTATGACGTTAGAGTGGCTGAAAAGAATTATGATAGGGCTAAATATGATTTTTTAGGAACCTGGAGCGGTTTTTTGCCCAGAGCGGATCTCAGTCTCCGCGGGACAAGATACGATCAGCCATTTGTTATTTATCCGCAAGGAGGGGGACTTCCTTATCATTCCCGAAGTTCCTATGGATTGGGGCTGAGTTTTAGCCAAACCATTTTCGATGGCTGGTACAACGTAGCGAATTACAACTACTACAAAAAGGGTAAGTTTTCGGCAGGAGAGGATCTTAAGTTAACCAAACAAGCGGTGGTTTTGGGAGTTAAGAACAGCTGTTATACGCTTCTCAAGGCTCAGATGTTATTGGAGGTTCAAACCGAAGCAGTTAAAAGAAGTGAAGAACAGTTGAATATAGCTAAGGCTAAGTATGACTTAGGAGCGGCTTCTTTGTCCGACTACTTAAAGGCTAAAGTACAATTGTCTAATGATAGTTTGGCTTTGATAACTGCCAGGAATAGTATAAAGTTGGCTGAAGCCGATCTGAATAATATTCTGGGGAGAAATGTAGATGCGCCGATTCAAATAGATGCAAAGCTGGAGTATAAAAAGTTTGACCCAACGGTATACCCCATTACAGAAGAAACCATAGAAAGTCATCCCCAAATTAACATATCTAAATCAGAAGTAGATCAAGCTCATTCGGGGCTAACTATGGCACGGAGTGAAAATTCTCCCAAGATTTACTTTGGGGTAAATTACAGTTGGAGCGATGCCAAGTTCCCCAAAAGCTGGGCGGAGTATCGAGATCGCCCTGATCCATGGTATGCGGGGATACAGGTTAGCCTTAACCTATTCAATGGACTTTCCACGCTCTCCAATATGTGGAGCGCACAAGCTAATCTGCAATCGGCAAAGGAGAAGTTAAAAAAGGATAGAAGGGAAGTCAAGCTGGAGATAAACAAGGCTCTTTTGGCGCTAACGGAAGCAGAACAGAAGATTCAAGTAACCCAGGAGGCTTTGACGTCGGCTGAGCAAGATCTCAACTTAACTCAAGAGAAATATAATTTAGGTGCGGCTTCAATGTTGGAGCTTCTGGATGCCAACTACAGTTACAAAAACGCCAAGAGCAATCAGGTGCAGGCATTATACGATTATAATCTGGCCATAGCCGAGTTTGAAAAAGCCATTGGAAAATAGGGTAGAGAGTAAAGAGTAAAGAGTAAAGAGCAAAGAGCAAAGAGCAAAGAGTAAAGAGGACATCAACACTCGGTCCCGTCGGAAATGGAAACTGGCTAAGACAAAGTAAACTTTGCCACTACAAGTTCAAATCCGAATCAAGGTTTACAAATTGTATAGAAAGAAGCGTAATAATTAAGTAAAGTTTAATTTCGAAAAACCTTCAAATGTTCTTTTCGATTCTGCTTAAGGAAAATTTATGAAGGAAAAGAAAAAAATCAATCTCACTTGTCACTTCTCACTTCTGACTTCTAACTTCTCACTTCTTAAGGAGGATTTATGAAGAAAAAGAAAAAAATCATCATAATTTTGGGAATAATTGTCGTTGTAGCCATCATCATTGTGGTCAATATCTTGAAAAGCGGAGAGAGGGTTTATAAGGTTCAAGCCGATAAGGTCAAAAAAGATGACATCATCTCCATTGTCACCGCCAATGGACAGATGACTCCGGAAACCGATGTTAAGATCAGTGCGTATGTCCCCTCCAAGATCGTGAGACTTCCGGTGAAAGAGGGGGATATGGTGAAAAAGGGAGACCTTTTAGTTCAACTGGATGAAACCGAATATAAAGCGGCGGTCAATCAGGCTAAAGCCCAATTAAGTTCAGCGCAGGCAAATTTGGAACAAGCTAAGTTAGTTTATGATAGACAAAAGGGGCTTTTTGAAAAAAAGTTGACTTCAAAGGAACAATATGATGCCTCTTCGACCCTACTCCATCAAGCTCAGGCACAAAGCGACCAGGGTGCGGCTAACTTGGAACAAGCAGAATACAATTTGAGCAAAACCACCATAACCTCTCCTATAGATGGAATGGTCACAGCCCTCAACGCCAAGCTGGGCGAGATAGTGATGATCGGCACCATGAACAATCCCGGCACAGTGATTATGACCATCTCTGACATGAGCGAAACGCAAGCCGAGGTGGAAGTGGACGAGACCGACGTAGCCAGCGTAAAGGTAGATCAGGAGGCTAAGATAAAGATAGATGCTTTCCCAGATACCGTCTTCAACGGGAAAGTGACCGAGATCGGACATACCGCCAGGATCAGTGGTTTTGGAACCCAGGATCAGGTTACTAACTTTTTGGTAAAAGTTATGCTTATGGATTCGTTGTTAGACATAAGACCGGGCATGTCGGCTTCGGTAGAGATCACCACCAACTCTCGTCCCAATGTTTTGAACATCCCCATTCAGGCGGTGGTGATGAGAGAGGAAAAGAGTGATACCCTAAAAGAGAAGGAGAAAAAGAAAGAGAAGGGAACTTTGGCTTCGGCGGACAGTAGCAAGACAAAAAATGAAAAAAAGAAAAAGGGAAAAGAGGTAGAAGGGGTGTTTGTAATTAAGGACGGCAGGGCAAAGTTTGTGAAGGTTAAAACCGGAATTGCTGATCAGCAAAATATTGAGATAGTTTCAGGATTGAATGAAAATGACCAAGTGATTACTGGAACTTACCAGATTTTAAGAACTCTAAAGGACGGAGATAAAGTCAAAGTCGAAAAGAAAGTTGAGAAAAAAGAAGAAGGCGAAAAAGGGTAATAAAACCAGTTGAAAATCCCGTCCTCCGACAGATCCAGGGTGGGGATGGTTTCGCTTTGCCCAGCTTGACAACTGGAAAATATAGAAAGAGGAAAAAGAAACTAACAGAGTTAAGTGGGAGGAATATTGGAGTGTTCACCTTCAGGTGAACCATATAAAAGCTCTTTGTTTTTCTCATTTGGTGGTAATGAATACCTTGTCCGCCACCCTAAAGCGTCACGGACAAGGGCGTCTTTGACGATCGAACAAATCTAAATGGAACTATGGGAGGAAATTTTTAGGTGTTGATCCGAACGGAAAATCTGTGGAAAGTCTATGAGATGGGGGCGGCGACGGTTAACGCCCTCAGGGGAATCTCCATGGAGGTGAATAAGGGAGAGTATGTAGCGATCATGGGTCCTTCCGGCTCAGGCAAATCCACCTTGATGAATCTTATCGGTTGCCTGGACACCCCCACCCAAGGGAATTATCACCTCAACGATCGGTTGGTTAGCCAGATGAACGATGACGAGCTGGCTTACATTCGAAATAGAGAGATCGGCTTCGTGTTTCAAACTTTTAACCTTCTGCCTCGTGCCACGGCCGCCCATAATGTGGAACTCCCTTTAGTCTATAACGGAACTGAATCCGAGGAGAGGAAGAGAAAAGCCAGGGAAGCCTTGAAGATGGTGGATTTGGAGGGTCGGATGACCCATAAGCCGAATGAGCTTTCTGGTGGAGAAAGACAGAGGGTAGCCATTGCTCGCGCTCTGGTGAACAATCCCTCATTGATTTTGGCAGACGAACCCACCGGAAACCTGGATACCGCCACCGGAATTGAAATCATGAAACTGTTTGGCAAGCTTCACAAACAAGGGAACACTATCATCATAGTGACCCATGAGCTGGATATAGCTACCTATGCGGATAGAGTGATCCATATTAGAGATGGAATGATCGAAAAAGAGGAAAGAATAAGGCACTGAAGGATCAAGAATTAGAAAACAAGGACAAGAAAATTTAAACGGATTCCTTTAAAAGCTAAATAGGGGAGAGCTATGCTGGAGTGTCAAGCTTTAGCTTGACCCGTTCTATGGATCCTGCGGAAAACTTCTCAAAATGCAAAAAGCTTTAACTAGTTCACCTAAAGGTGAACACTCCAATCGATGATCCGTCTGGATTGTTCCTTCAAGATAGTTTTTCAGGGAGTTCTTAATGAATTTTTTTCAAACTAACAAACTCACAAACTTCAAACCTATTTCCAAATGCAATTTCTTGAAGGCATACTTATCGCTTTACGATCGCTGGTAGCGAACAAACTTAGATCGATTCTGACTTTGATCGGAGTGATCATCGGGGTGATGACCGTGATTGCGGTGGTCTCCATCATCTCCGGAATGAACAAATATGTGGAGGCGGAGATATCCACCATGGGCTCCACTACTTTCTTGATTCGGAAATTCGGTCTTATCACCTCCAATGAGGAATGGTTCAAACAGATAAAAAGGAAAAATCTTACCGTGCAGGACATGGAAGCCATAGAAAAAGGGTGTCCGGATTGTTGGAAGGTGGGAGCTCAAGTTGTTACCTGGGCGAAGGTTAAACATAAGAACAGGCACCTTTCCAACATGACCGTAGTGGGAGCAACTGCCAACATAACTGAGATCGCCAATCATGAGGTTTATGCAGGAAGGGGTATCTCCGAGTTCGAGGTGGAACATAACCGGCAGGTCTGTTTTGTGGGTTGGGAGATAGTGGAGAATCTATTCCTCAACGAGGACCCTATGGGAAAAGATTTGAAGATCGGCAATCACTACTTTCGAATCATCGGTATCGCTAAAAAGAAGGGGTCCTTTTTGGGACAAAATCAGGATGATTTCGTCCTCATTCCCATAACTACCTACCAAAAGCTTTTTAGGCGGAATCTGTTTCTAATGATATTTGTCAAAACCCGTGATTTTATGTCCATGCAGGATGCCATGGACCAATGCCGGGTGATTTTAAGGGCACGTAGAGGTATTCCCTATGATAAAGAGGATGATTTTGCCATGATGACTTCGGAGAGCGTCATGGACTTCTTCCGCCAGTTTACCCAACTTGCCCTCTTGGTCATGGGAGGCATAGCTTCCATCTCTTTGGTGGTGGGCGGGATCGTGATAATGAACATAATGTTAGTTTCGGTAACCGAGAGAACCAGAGAGATAGGCGTTCGGAAAGCGCTAGGCGCCAGAAGGAGAAATATCTTGTGGCAATTTTTAGTGGAGGCGGTAACTTTGGCTTCAGTGGGAGGGATAGTCGGAGTAGCCTTAGGAGCTTTGATCGCCAAAATTCTCTCCCTGGCAACCCCGCTCCCCTCAGCGGTAGAGGGGTGGTCGGTAGCCGCCTCATTGGCTGTAGCTTCCTCCGTAGGTATCTTTTTTGGAATATTCCCAGCGATGAAAGCCGCCAGGTTGAATCCCATTGAAGCCTTGAGATACGAATGAAGTATGATTAATGAGCATGACGAGTCACTATGAACATTTTTGAGATCAAAGAAAGCTTCCAGATGGCTATGGATGCGATCAAGGTTCATAAAATGCGGGCTTTTTTGACTATTTTGGGTGTGCTGATTGGGGTGTCCACCGTCATCGCTATGGTTTCCATAATAACCGGCTTGAACACAAGTATGGCTAAACAGATAGAGTCCTTAGGCTCCAATGTAATATATGTAACCAAGTTTAAGATTGAAATTCAACTGGGCGGACCCTCGGATGAGGAGAGAAATCGAAAACCCATAACCTTTGAGGATGCCGTGGTGGTAAGGGACTTTTGTCCCTCAGTAGAGGCGGTCTCCCCACAGAATTGGGGTCCCGGACCAAAAACCGTAAAATATAAAGAAAACAAAGTAAGCCGTTTTGAACTCATTGGCGTCCTGCCAGACTATGAGGTGGTCAACAATAATTACGCCCAAGAGGGGAGATTCTTCACCGACAGCGATATTAAATACCGAGCCTGGGTGGTGGTCTTAGGGATAGATGTGGCAGATGCCCTTTTCCCTAATGAAGATCCGATTAGCAAAGAGATCTCCATAGGTGGAAGTCAGTTCTCTCCCAAAAGGTTTACCGTGATCGGGGTGATGGAGAAAAGACCATCCATCTTAGGTGAAAGCCAGAACAACTTTGTTCTGTTACCTTATGATACTTACACTAAATTATATCCGGAGGAAAAGGAGCTTTTGTTGGTGGCGAAGCCCAAAAGCCCAGAACTAACCCCCCAGGCGATTGAGGAGATAACTCAGGTGATGCGGTTAAGAAGAGGAGTTCCGGCGGATAAACCTAATGACTTTGCGGTCTCCACCCAGGAAGACCTTATGGATATCTATCGAAAGATCACCAGCGCCATATACATGGTTATGGTGATCATCTCCTCCATTGGACTTTTAGTGGGTGGGGTGGGAGTGATGAACATCATGTTGGTCTCAGTTACTGAAAGAACACGAGAAATCGGGATACGCAAAGCCATCGGTGCCCGGCGGAAAGATATACTCTGGCAGTTTCTCATAGAAGCTATGACCTTAAGTGGCACCGGAGGAGTTTTGGGCATAATCATCGGGCTCCTTTTGGGCAAGCTGGTAAGTGCAGTCTCTCCTCTGCCCGCAGCCGTCTCCTTGTTCTGGATAGTCTTAGGTTTTTCTTTTGCGGTCTCTGTAGGATTGATTTTCGGAATCTATCCGGCTTATCGAGCCGCAAAGCTCGACCCCATCGTCTCTTTAAGATACGAATAGAAAGGGGGACTGTAGTAGTAGATGCGTAGCCGAGGCTTCATGCCTCGGCAGAATCATAAAGGTTCCTCTATGCGGATTAAGTAAACGGTTAAACGGTAGGCAGATTACACCTCGGGCAGATGGGTTTCTTTTTTGAACATTCAGAAAAAAATCTCAAAAAAAGCTTGACAAGCGGAAAAAGACCAGCTAATATTATATAAGGAGGGGAAGAAAGTTTCTTTTGAAGAAGGAGGCAAAAAGGATGTGGAGGTGTGCCTAGATCGGTATACTAAGTGACTAAGTATGCCTTGGCAAGGAAAGGGAATACGTTCAAGCTTGAGGAGAAAATGAAAAAGCTAATCCCTCCAGGACGAACCTTCAAGCAGACGCTTGCCCGTCTGAACAGGGCAACTCTTTTCGTCATTCTTTGTTCTTCATCCGTCATGCTGTTTAATGACAGCCTCCAAGCCCAGTGGGAAGGGGCAAAGGTGCAACGGCTGACCTATAACACCTCACGCAATAGCTTGGCTGGTTTGTATATAGATAAAAATGATAAATTATTTTTGATCTACCATCAGCGGTGGTGGGATCCGTGGCAGCAACCCTATCGAGACACGCTCTTCCTTATGACCAAAGAAAAAAACGGAGGATGGAGTGAGCCTGAAAGGATAGGCAACCCCAATTATGAAGCAGTTTCTGGCCCTGGAGCTTGCGTGCCATACGTGAGCTATGATTCACATACCAGTCTGGTTCACATATTTTACAATTGTACGAATGACACTCTCTACTATACGAATAGCACGATGCCCAATTGGGAGACGGTAAAAACAGATTCTGGACCAGACCGAGTTCACCCAAGGGCTATTGAATTTGATACCTTAGGGAATATCCATCTTCTCTGGAATGTTGATTTTGATTCCATAGGCACTAGTTGGTATAGGGTGATGTATGCGAACAATTCCACAGGTCAATGGGTTAAGCAACAGGTCTCGCCAACAATCTGGCTCGGAGGATTCGAACCCGCAGATTCGTATTTCGACATTCAGAAAAATGGCATAGCTCACATTGTGTATCAGGGAGAGGGTTATTGCGATACAGAATGGGTGGCATTCTATGCAAGGAATGATAGCTTGAATAGCACCAACTGGGTTACCGACACTGTTCCTCAGCCACCTCGCACCCTCTGGTACTATGGGGTTGGTCCCATAAAGGTTGACATCACCAATAGAGTTCACCTCATAACTGGAGGATGCATAGAAGAAGATTGTGTATGGCCGGGTAAAGTTCGTCACTTCTATTACTATAAACAAAGTGAAGATAGCATCTGGCAAGGACCTGAGCAGATCCCTGACACTATGTTTGGATTTATTACCTATGCCCCTCAACTCCTTATTGACAAACAAGGAGTTCCATATATGGGTTGCCAAGCTACCTCAAATGAAGCCTACTTCACTGACAGAGAGCAAGGGAGTTGGCAAGTGCCATATTGGCTGGTAGGCTGGTGGCATGACCCCCCTCCACCAGACTCACTGTCGGTTAGTGATTTCTGTTTTGTATTAGATCTGCAAGGAAAAGGTCATGGTGTCTTTTCAGGCTTTGATATATCAACAGGCTGGTCTCCCGATTCCTTTGAGATATACTATCTTTCCTCCTCCGATTCATTTGTGGATACCTCGGAGGATAATAAAGTCTTCGATTTTAAACTATTCCAAAATTATCCCAATCCTTTCAATTCCTCTACCAGCATATCCTATGAAATTATGAAAACAGGGGACGTAACTTTAAAAATCTACGATATTTTAGGAAGGGAGGTGAGAGAGTTAGTAAATAGTCTCCAAAATCCAGGTAATTACAAGATTATCTGGGATGGAAAAAATAATCAACGAAAGGAGGTGGCAAGCGGGATATATTTTTACCAACTTACGGTTCGACAAGCTCACCGTCCCGAGCAAAGTCGAGGGACGGCAGGTAATTACAAACAGACCAAGAAGCTGGTCTTGATCAAGTAGGGAATTCGGACAAACTTGTAGTGAGCGGAGCGGAACTATCTGGGGAGGCTGAGGAAGGGAGAAAGAGGAAGGAAATGCTTCTGAACAAGTATAGAAACCAATAATACGGAGTCCGTTAGCTTGCTAATCCATTTTAAAAATCGCGAAAGCAAGCTTTCGCACTCCAACTCCCAAGGAGGTTTAGAAAAATGAAAAAGCTCTCTTTCCTTTTCGGCGCTATTGCCGTGGTGGCACTTTTCGTCTCAGGCAATGCCCAAGATTTCGTTCCCGGACAGATAATCATTGACATCAAGCACGAATATCTTCCCCTCACCCCCACCCGAAGTGGAGACAGCATAATCGTAACCGGTCTTCCATCCATTGATAGTTTGAATGCTCTGTATGAAGTTTATACCTTTGAAAAGCTTGTAGACGATTCTTGGAGTGCGACTAAAGGTTTTTATCTTCTAAAGTTTCCAGATTCACTCGATGCAAATCAAGTGGTTTCCTCCTATTCGGCGGACATTCACATCCACTTGGCGGGGCTGAATGGCATTTGCCAACCTGACGGTGTTACGCCCAGCGACTATTATTATCCTCAGCAATGGGGTCTTCGAAAAATGCAATGCCCGGATGCCTGGATCTATACCCTAGGAAATCCATCTATCATCATCGAGATTATAGACGGAGGTACATCTTACGGACATCCAGATTTGGTGCATAACATCTGGGAAAACACTACAGGTCCCTGGTATGCGCCGCATGGCGAGGACCGGGATGAGGACGGACATACTGTGGAGTGGGATCCAGCCCAGAATAGATGGGTTCTCGACCCCGGCGATCTAGTTTCGTATCCCAGCGATTACGACTATAATGGTTACTGTAATGATCTTGTTGGCTTCGATTTTACGGCCGATGACCCCTGTTTTTGGGCCGATTCAGGCTTTGATCCCCAACCTAAACGAGTTTATCCATGGTTTGCCCATGGAGACATGACTGCCGGCACGGCGGCGGCTGTGACGGACAATTACATCAGCCCCGAGGAGGCAACTTGGATTTGGTTGGGTAGCCAAAACAGTGTAGCAGGAACTTCCTGGCACAGCAAGATCATGATCGCGAGATTTCTGGGGAATAATGACCATGCAATCGAAGCCATCCATTACGGAAGAAATGAAGGAGCAAAGATCATCAATATGAGTTGGGGTAGCTCTCAGGATTATCCTCCGCTGCATGCCGTTTTGGACTCTGCGTATAATGAAGGTATTCTTCTGGTAGCATCTGCTGGAAATTATAATAGCGAAGTTCCTCATTATCCAGCCGCCTATCCGAACGTTATTGCTGTTGCAGGAACTGACAGCAATGATGTTAAAAACGACACTTCTACTTATGGCACCTGGGTGGATATTTGTGCACCTTGGCGGAACAAAGCACCAGACCGCATCTATAAATGGTGGCAGTACTACTACTATTCTGACTTCGCTGGCACATCCTGTGCGGCACCTTTTGTAGCAGGCGTGGCGGCTCTGATCTGGTCGTGCTATCCGGACTCAAACAATGCCGCTATTAAAAGGGCTCTCCTGAATTCAGCGGACAACATTTACGGCATTCCCGGAAACTATCCCTACATTGGCAAATTAGGTTCAGGTCGAGTTAATGCTTACAACGCGGTCAGGTATTATGGTGCCGCTCCACGCCCGTCGGGCGATTGCAATGGGGATAGACTTGTTAATTCTGCGGATGTAACATTTCTCATAAACTATTTGTTTCTTGGAGGTCCGCCACCTCAGCCTCGATGTATAGCAGATGTAAATGATGATGGTGGGGTTAATGGAGCAGACGTATCGTATTTGATAAACTACCTTTACGTAGGTGGACCTGCCCCTAAAAATGGCTGCGATTAGCCTAAGGAAGTTCCTCCTATCAAAATTTGTATTGATAAAAAGCTCCGCTAAGGGCGGGGTTTTTTATTTGAACATGAACATAAGGAGATTCATATCATTTTCTTTATTGGGGTGTAAATTTTGGTTGTGATTTTTTTATTTTTTTCTTGCGAAATGTATTCAGATAGATTATCGTATACTATTGAGAAAACCATGAAGAAGTTAATTAAAATATTCTTTTGCCTTTGGTCTTTAATCCTCTTATTTAGCCAACCTTCAGCCCAGACCGATTTTGGTTATTTGGGGGAGGGCGGAGGACCTGCCTTTTCCATGGATTATGCTTCTTTCAGGGAACAAACCGGGGAAAAATATAGATTGGAGGTATATTACAAGATTTTCAATAATAAGCTGACCTTTGTAAAATTAGATGACAAGTTTAAAAGCTCTTACGAAATTGAGCTTTCTGTATTGAACAAGGTCAATAAGCAAGTGACCGGAACCTCTGCCCAGGAGGAATACCTGGTCAACACCTATGAGGAAACCCAATCTCCTGAGGATTTCTTGATAAATGTGATAAATTTATCTCTATATTCAGGTCGATATAAATTAAGGATAAAATTTATAGACCGCAATTCTGGCTCCGAGTCAACTTTAGAAAGGGATTTCACTATACCTTCCCGAAACAGGAAGATGGCATTTTCTGATATCGAGTTTGTTCGGGAACTTTCGGATAGCACCCAGGCCTCCAAGTTTAACAAAAGAGGAAAAAGGGTGATCCCGAGCGTGGACCGAAATTTGGGCGATTCTAATCCCACCCTGCGGATCTACTACGAGATATATACAGATCTCCAGGAGCCCAGAGCATACGATTTGGCTTATGAAATAGATAATCTCGCCCATACTTTTTCTCATCAGGAGACCACTCGGGTCCAAATTGGTCCAGAGCTGTTTTACCGTTTTGACAGTCTTTCCTTAGCGGGAGCTCCCGGTGGAGATTATTTTTTGTCCATCAAATTACTGGAAAACCATAAAGAGATAATAAAGATTGAAGAACCATTCCAGATAGAATGGTCCTTTTTAAGTATGTTAAAAAACGATTATCAGAAGTTCATCGATCAATTAAGATACGTAGCTAACCCTAAGGAGATAAAAAAACTTAAAGAGGCAAAAGAAGAGGAGAGAGTGCAAAAATGGCTGGAGTTCTGGAAATCGAAGGATCCTACTCCTAATACTCCGGAGAATGAGCTAAGAGAGGAGTATTACCGCAGGCTGAAATATGTCAATCAAAACTTCGCCATTTCCAACAAGGAGGGTTGGGAGACCGATATGGGAATGGTTTACATGGTCTACGGACATCCGGATGAGGTGGAAAAGTATCCCTTCGAAAGGGACCGAGAAGCCTATCAATGGTGGTACTATTACAAATTAAATCGTCATTTTAAGTTTGTGGATCGGGGGGATGGAGAATATGAGCTTCAATCTCCCTATGATGGAATAATAGGAAGATGACAAAAACAAGAAAAGTATCTGAAAGAGAATCTTTCTGACTTTGGATAAGAGGTATTGGAGATGCGCAAAACTTTTTCTCCCCTTTACTGGAACTTTTTGAGTAGCTGGAAAAGAAACATTATTCTTTTGTTATTCACTTTAGCTTGGCTTTTCTGGCCTTTGCCACTCAAGGCAGAGACTCCTCAAACAAAAAGTCCCGACACTTTGAATGTCTGGCTGGATTATGCCTGTTTTCGGAATCAATCTGATACTACCCAAAGTTACGTGGAGATATATTATTCATTTAATAGAAAGCAGTTAATGTTCACGAAGGAGCAAGAAACTTACGAAGCCAAGCTTTTCTTAAATCTGGCCATTAAGGACACGCTGGGAAACCTGGTAGAAAACCGCATGTGGAACAGTCGCTCTAAGGTTAATCGTTGGGAGGATACACAATTTGATTATATGATCCTGGACGAAGCCGACGTCGTTGTGGAGCCGGGTGATTATATTTTGAATCTTTCGGTGACTGACCTTAATTCTGAATCCCGGGGAGAGGCCAGCCTCAAGTTAAAGGCGGAAGAATATGGAGGGAAAAATCTTCAATTAAGCGATCTCGAATTAGCCTTCCAAATAGAGCCAGATACTACCACCGGTCGGTTTACAAAAGCTGACAGAAGGATCTTGCCCAATCCGTCTGGAGTTTTCACCCACCATATGGGGATGATTTATTTCTATGCGGAACTTTATAATTTGATTGCCGTGCCTACTGTTAATCTGGACTATCTTTTAACTTTTACGGTGGTGGATTCTACGGGTAAGATGGCAAAGGATTTTGGAACTCAAACCCGAAAGAAGCCCGGAAATTCTGCGGTAGTGTTGAGTGGAATAAATATCTCCACATTTCCCCGAGGAAGATACATGCTTAAGGTGGAAGCCGAAGACAAGGAGACCGGACAGAAAGCTTTGGTGACCAAAAGCTTCACCGTTTTGAGCGGAGAAGTTGAAAAACAAGAGAGCCTTGCGCCTCTTGAAGATATCGAAAGATTCAAACAGGATGTGGCTTATATTGCCATGTCTCAGGAGTTACACATGTTCGATCAGCTGAACTCGGAGGGCAAAAAAAGATTCATAGAGGAGTTTTGGAAGAAAAGAGATCCCACTCCCGATACGCCAATTAACGAATTCAAAATTGAACATTATCGACGGATAGGCTACGCCAATCTCCATTTTTATAGAACTCAAGAAGCGAATGATGGTTGGCATACGGACATGGGTAGGATTTATATTTTGTATGGTGAACCAAGTGAGATAGAGAGGCATCCTTTAACCCAGGAGGAGAAGGCTTGGGAACAATGGAATTATAATGAACTGCAAGGAGGAGCCTATTTCATCTTCGTAGATGAAGATGGTTATGGAGTGTATAGACTGGTTCACTCCAACCTTAGGGGAGAGGTTAAAGATGACCGGTGGGAGGAGAGAGTTAGAACGAGTTCTCCTTTCAGATAAAAAAGCTAAAGAAGTTTCTCTGGTTTGTTTGTAAGAATGCTTCCCATCGGTTTCGTCCGCCCACTTTGCTTCCGGTTAATGTTCTTTCCTTCAACAAGCTCAAGACGGTGACAGTTCGAGTTCGCCCGGACGGGACGGCGTCTGCCCGCTCACTGTTCCTGAGCAAGGTCGAAGGGAGCAAAGTCGAATCGCACTAACGGGAAATGACCACTTGATGGAGGAGCATTCGCTTGAAGTAGGAGATTTTATTTAGGACATGCGACTGATTACCAAACCTTATCCTTTAAACTTCTACACCATACACCTTACACCTTACACCTTAAACCTACCCTCTCATTACATCCATGTCTTCCAAAATCCCCAAAAACATCATCCTGCTTGGATTGGTCAGCTTTTTGACCGACGTCTCCTCGGATATGATCTATCCGGTATTGCCAATTTTCCTTTCAGACGTTTTGCACTCCAGCAAGCTTTTCATCGGCTTGATCGAAGGTGTGGCAGAAAGCACAGCCAGCATCTTAAAGGTCTTCTCTGGTTGGCTTTCAGATAGGCTGGGGAAAAGAAAATTTTTGGTGAACCTGGGTTATGGTCTCTCCTCTCTGGGAAAGCCGATTCTCTCCGTAGTTACCGCTGGATGGCAAGTGCTTCTGGTAAGATTTATGGATCGTTTTGGCAAGGGCGTGAGAACCTCACCCCGAGATGCTATGATCGCAGATTCTTCACTGGAAGGAAGAAGAGGATTGTCTTTTGGCTTTCATCGAGCCATGGACTCAGGCGGGGCGGTTATCGGTCCTCTTCTAGCTTTTTTGTTTCTCCCCTTGATAAACAGAAATTATAGAATGCTTTTCCTCATTGCCTCTATACCTGCCTTTCTCTCAGTTTTACTTTTGATACTTTTTGTCCAAGAGAAAAGGAAAGTTAAAGAGAAAATATCGAGCTTGACCAAACCTAAATTCTCAGGCTTCGATCGGAAATTCAAAATCTTCGTTATGGGGATCACCATATTCACTTTAGGAAACTCCAGCGATGCCTTCTTATTTTTAAGGGCGAAAAGCCTGAACATAGATGTGGTTTACATACCGATTCTCTGGCTGGTTTTAAACGCAGTTTACGCTTTAGTCTCCTCGCCAGCAGGATGGCTCTCCGATAGGGTCGGTCGGAAAAATTTGATTCTTTCTGGGCTTTTTGTATACGCCTTAGTCTATTTAGGCTTTGCTTTTGCCACCCGATCTTATCATGTCTGGCTACTGTTTGCCGTTTATGGTCTTTATTATGGTTTGGCAAATGGGACCATGCGGGCGCATGTAGCTGATTTGGTGGGGGAGGATAAGAGAGCCACGGCCTACGGAATCTATCATGGAGCTGTAAGCATAACTGCGCTTCCAGCCAGTTTAATCTTTGGCTGGCTATGGCAATCGGTGGGGGTAAGTTTTGCTTTCTGTTTCGGATCTAGCATGTCCCTGTTGGCTTTTCTTATTATTAGATTTGGATTATAATCAAGAGCGGGACTTGGGTAAAATATCAGCCCCCCGCTCTCTGTTGGTGTTCTTCACCAATAGAGGGACTTAATCCCCCTTTTTAAAAGAGGGATTAAATATCCGCTAAATTTTTCCCACATTATTCCGATAAACGAAACAGAGACACAAAGATTCAAAAGAGGAAATTTTTTGGTGGATTTTGAAAGATTTTTCTTGACAAAAAAACTTTAGCGCTTATTTTATAAGCGTAAGTTAGGTAGTAGGAAAGTTGCAGTAAGTTTTTGGTTGGTTTGGGGTTTTCAATCCACGGAAACTTAGGCTCAATTTCCGTGGATTTTTTTATGTATGCTTGAGGAAAATTAAAAACAAAGGATCCCAGCCTCTCTTGAGGTCGTGTTTTTTATAGGGCTGGGGAGGTGTTAAACTTTAGCTTTTGAAAGGTGGTGAAAAAGTTTGGCCACAGGCAAGGTAAAATGGTTCAATGATGCCAAAGGATTTGGCTTCATCGAGCAGTCAAATGGTGGTAAGGATATTTTTATCCACTTCTCCGCTATCCAGGATGAGGGTTTCAAAACCTTACGGGAGGGCGAGGAAGTTAGCTTCGATATCGTCGAAGGCCCCAAAGGTCCGCAAGCGACCAATGTGGTTAAAATATAGGTTTAACCATTTATGGTTCCCCCAGGTGGGTTGAAAATTCCGCCGAAGGCAGGGGTAAACCACGGCTTAAAAAAAAGACCCCGAAGAGTTTCTTTAACTTTTCGGGGTTTTTTCTTTTGTCTTCTTTTGAAATTAATATTATACTTCTCTATGATAAAAAGCTATCCCTCTCCCCACCGGGGTGAGGGTAAGGGTGAGGGGGCATCATATAGAATGTTAAAATGTAAAAATTTCTTATGTTCGTATTTTTATGAGGTGTCAGAACCCCCGTTCTGACACCATATGGTAGATCTCACCCTGCTCCGAGTCTCAAAAATGTATCCATCCCCTCTTTTTTTGTTCCTGCTCCTTCACTTCAAACAATCTAAGTCCCGTGGTATCCGGGAGTTCTTTTGAACGATGGAGGTTACAATATTCTTGGGGGACGGTTTCTTCGGTGAAAACATCTGTTATGATTCGGGGACATTTATCCGTCGCCAAAAGCCCGCTTTCCAGACAAACGGTTTTGAAGATGATTCCGGGAGGGACTTCAAAATCTTCCACTCTTAAGGTATCGTGAGCTTTTATCATAAAGTCGGTCCAGACCGGAAGGGCGTTGAGGGCGCCGGTGGATTTTTCACCTATCACGGTCTTATCATCATAGCCAACCCATACCCCCGCAGTGATCTGTGGTGTGAAGCCAATAAACCAGTTATCCGTGCAATTATCCGTGGTGCCGGTCTTTCCTCCGGCGGGACGATAAAATCCTCTTGCTCTGGCGCCCGCTCCGGTCCCTTCATTGATCACAGATTCAAGCATAGTGGTCATGATGTAGGCGGTTTGGGCGCTTAACACCTCCTCCTTTTTAGAGGTGTTATTCTCCTCCAATATGTTTCCATAACGATCGGTGATTTTAAGGATATATCTGGGTTCTACCTTTATCCCCTGATTAGGGAAAACCGAAAAAGCTGAGACCATGTCCAAAAGAGTAACCTCCGAGGTGCCTAAAGCTAAGGAGGGGTAAGGGGAAAGGAGGGTTTTTATCCCTAAATGAGATGCATAAAAGATAGTCTGAGCAGGAGTAACCTTTTCTATCAATTTAGCCGCGATGACGTTTATGGATTTGGCTAAAGCTTGTCTTAAAGTCACCGGTCCCCTAAAGATTCTATCGAAATTCTCCGGACTCCACTCTTTTCCATCTTCTCCTATGGTGTAGTAGGGGGCATCCACCATGATGTCGATGGGTCTGGATCCGTTTTCGATGGCGGCTGTGTATATGAAGGGCTTGAACCCAGAGCCAGGCTGCCTCAACCCCTGAACTGCACGATTGAACTCACTTTGGTCAAAATCTTTTCCTCCTACGAGCGCCAAGATATTGCCAGTTTTGTTTTCCAATGCCACAAAAGCCCCTTGAATCTCCTTATATACTCTCTTTTTGATGGGTTTGCCCCCAGTGGAGTCTACCACCACTATGGTATAATTTGGATCCCGACGGGAATGGGTCCTCTCCATCCTTCTCTGGAGCGTATCCAATTGGGCTATCAATGCCTTCTCCGCCGCCTCCTGAAGGTCCAAATGTAAGGTGGTATAAACAGACAAACCCCCGCGATAAAGGACATCATCTCCATATTTATTCTCTAAATATTGTCTGGTCATCTCCGCAAAATATGGAGCTTGACCCGCCCAGAGAGAGCTTGGGTTAAGCTCCAAGGGAAGCTTCTCCAAACTGTCGGCTAACTCCTCTGGGATTTTTTTGAAATCCGTCATCGCTTCTAATACTGTATTTCTTCTGGCTAAAGCTAAGTCGGGATGATCGATAGGGGAATATCGGCTGGGATTTTTGGGAATTCCGATCAGGATCGCACATTCGGAGACAGAAAGATCCTCCACGTTCTTGGTGAAATAAAGCTGAGCCGCGGCTTGAACTCCATAAGCCCCTTTGCCGAAATAGCATTGATTTAAATACATCTCCAAAATTTCTTCTTTGGAATAATTCCTCTCGATCGTTATAGAGGTCAAGACCTCTTTAATTTTACGAGAGATGGTTCTCTCCGGGGTAAGAAACAGGGTGCGAGCTAACTGCTGGGTGATGGTGCTGGTTGCTTTTATCCGCTCTCCCGACCAAAAACTGACCCACAAAGCGCGACACAAGGACAGAAGATTCACTCCCCAATGTTTATAAAATCTCCGATCTTCAGTAGCCAAAAGAGCATCTATCAAGTGCCGAGGCATTCTTTTCAAAGGGATCAATGTTCTTCTCTCTGTGTAAAACTCCTTTATTACCTTCCCATCAGCAGAATAGATTTTAGTAGCCAGACTCGGTTCGATATTATGCAGTTGTGCTAAAGAGGGTAAATCCTTTTTATACTCCTGATACTTTTTGACCACCACTAACACCAAAATAGCCAGTACCAGAATTACCACAGTAAAGATCAAAAGCTTCTTTCTTCTTTTGTTAGACTTTTTGAAAGACGCCATTTTTCGCCTTCATACAGTTTTATGTAGGGACAGGGCTTGTCCCTGTCCAGCTTTAGGGCGGACAGCCATCCCGCCAAAGGTGGGATCCCTACACTAATTCCTCGTCAATTTACCCCATAACTTCTGAGGATCTTCTCAACAGTCCAAATCTGGCTTCTCCAATTAAAGGAATTTCATTAACATACGATTAGAAACTAAAGAGTATTAGGAGCAAGTCAAGACAAATTTGACTTGATTTTGTGGAGCTTTTGTTATAGTATTGACTTGGTTTGAGTGAAGCTTGAACTTGTGCTCGAACTAATGACAAATGATTGACGACGAATATTCGTCATCCGTTCACGGTGAATCCGTTCAGGATGAATCCGTCATCCGTCATATTTGGGGAGGATAAATGCTAAGCTTAGACGAGCAGTTAAAGATCATAAAAAGAGGGTCGGTGGAGATCATACCGGAAGACGAATTGATCCGAAAGTTGGAAAAATCAATTAAAGAGAACAAACCTTTAAGGATAAAGCAAGGTTTTGATCCTACCGCTCCGGATATACATCTGGGACATACCGTTTGTTTAAGAAAATTAAGGCAATTTCAAGAGATCGGGCATCAAGTCGTGTTGATCATCGGCGATTACACCGGAATGGTGGGCGATCCTTCCGGTCGATCCGAGACCAGACCTCAGCTATCCTACGAAGAGATCAAAGAAAATGCAAAGACATATCAGGAACAATTTTTTAAAGTTGTGCAAAAAGAGAAGACTGAAGTTCACTTTAATGGAGAGTGGTTCAGTAAGATGAGCTTTCAGGATATAATGCATCTTGCTTCTAAATTCACTCTGGCAAGAATTTTGGAAAGGGATGATTTCTCCAAAAGATATAAAGAGCAGGTGCCTATAAGCATACATGAGCTTTTTTATCCTTTGATGCAAGGATATGATTCAGTGATGATAAATGCGGATGTAGAGATCGGGGCGACCGAACAGAAGTTTAATCTTTTAGCCGCAAGGCAGATTCAGGAGATATATGAACAGGAGCCTCAGGCGATTTTGACCATGCCGGTATTGCCGGGGACTGATGGAGTCCAAAGAATGGCTAAATCCGTGGGCAATTACATTGGCGTGGCAGAGCCTCCCAAGGAGATTTTCGGCAAAATCATGTCCATCCCGGATGATTTGATCTATACCTATTTTGAACTTTTGACTGATATTCCAGAAAATGATTTGCTCGAAATAAAAAAAGAGTTTGAAGACAAAAAAAACAATCCCATGATTTTGAAAAAGAGATTGGGAAAAGAACTGGTGAGGATGTATTACAATAAAAAAGAGGCAGAAAAGGCTTGTGAGGAGTTCGAAAAGGTCTTTTCCAAAAAAGAGTTACCCGAAGAGATACCGGTTAAACATTTCGAGCATGATGAACCTGAGATTTGGATAGGTCATCTTTTGGTCAAAGCAGGATGCGTCCAATATACCAGTGAAATCAGACGATTGATAAAACAGGGTGGACTTTACATTGACAACAAAAGAATAGACGATGAAGATTTAAAAGTCCCCGTGGAAGGCGAAAAGCTGGTCAAGTTAGGGAAAAGAAGGTTTTATAAAATCGTTGGAGAAGTCGTCAGGTAATAAATAGCCATTTTGATGCATCGGCATTAGGAAATGCCGATGCCAATAAGCTTCGGGAATTCCTATTCCCGAAGCATCAGGAGATAGTTTTAAAAACGAATGTGATCTTGACTTTTCTTTAGAGGTCACCTATAATGTATTAGGCGGTATTTTGCGTGGTGAATTGAATATGGGCAGATAAATATGACTAATGAGTATAAAATACCAAAAGAACTGGAAGAAGCAATTGCGACTGGAGAAAAGGAAGGTTTTTTCAGAGTTAAGAACAATAAAATTGAGTATATAGCCCAACGGAAAAGTTACAAAATTTCTGACCCGGAAGAACAGGTTCGTGCCGCATTCTATTTAGAACTTATCAATAAATACCAATATCTAAAGGAGCGAATTGATTTAGAAGTAAGTGTCAAAGGCGAAAAACGACCCGCAGCTGATATTGTGGTTTATGAAGACGATGAAAGGAAAAAGCCCTATATTGTGGTCGAATGCAAGAAGGATGGAATTTCTCAAGCTGAAATAAAACAGGCTATTGAAGAGGGCATCCCAAACGCCCATTATCTAAAATCAAAATATGCCATCATCGTGGCAGGAAATGTAAGGATAGCTTTTGATATCGCAAATTTTCCACCTCAAGAAAGAGAAAAGAATGTCATTGCTGATATTCCCGTAAGATACGGAAAAGTCGTAAAGTATGTCTATAAAAAAGGCGGACCAAAAGACAAAGATGACCCCAGCAAAGAGCTAAAAGACGTAAATAGAGATGAACTTTTAGCCAAATTTCAGCAATGCCATGATGCCCTCTGGGAAGGTGGAAGGAGAAACCCTGCTGAAGCTTTTGATGAAATGAGCAAACTGATGTATTGTAAAATTCAGGCTGAAAGATTTCTTACCAGAAAGGGCGAATATTATCGGTTTCAAGTGGGAACTTATGAAACAATAAATGAAGTAGGTGAAAGGATTAAGGGGATTTACAAGGAGGCCCAAAAAATTGATAAGGAAGTATTTGTAGAGCCAATAAAGACAGATAACCCTATAATCTATACTGTCGCAGAAATCTTACAGGGTATTTCTCTTGCTCGAACTGACTTGGATGTGAAGGGCGAGGGGTATGAGCACTTTTTGGGCGGTGTCTTTCGTGGAGCAATGGGACAATATTTTACTCCAAGACCCATCGTTAGTTTTATGGTCAATTTCTTGGAGCCAAACATCAATGACTTTGTTATCGATCCGGCTTGTGGTTCTGGGGGATTTTTGATTTACACCCTTGAGAAAATGAGAAAAGAATTATACGCAAAGTTAGATGAGAAAGACGCCGCTTACCGCTGGCAGGATTTCGCTCTAAAACAAGTCTATGGCATTGAAATAAATAGTCAGTTAGCAAGAGTCTCAATGATGAATATGATTATTCACGAAGATGGGCATACCAATATTGAAAATCACGATGCTCTTGATAATCCTGAAATTTGGAAGAGGCAGAAAATCCGAGAATATTTTGGTAAGGAATTTACTCTTCTTTTGACCAATCCACCTTTTGGAGCTTCTATAAAGGAAAGAGAAAAATCCTATCTTGCAGATTATGAATTAGGTGGAAAAATCAAAAAAAGAAATCGCCAGAATACAGAGATACTCTTCATTGAACGATGTCTTGAGTTCTTAAAGCCAAGCGGAAGAATGGGCATCGTTTTGCCTGATGGTATTTTGACTAATTCCGGTCTTCAATATGTACGGGATTTTATAACCGAAAGAGCCCAAATCCTAGGAGTAGTCTCTCTTCCGCAAACCGCTTTTAGGAAACCCTCAACCAAGGGGAGCGGTGATACTGGTTCTGGCGTTAAAGCCTCACTCCTTTTCTTAAGAAAAAAGAACGAAGGCGAAAAATTAGGCAAAGATTATCCCATCTTTATGTCGATTGCGGAGCATATCGGTTATGATGCCACCGGAAGAATAGACAAAGATTAATTTCCTGAAATACTAGAAGCTTGGCGAAATTTTACAAAAAATAATGTCAGCTTGAGAGAAGAAAAGAGATTTATTATTGCGTTTGATAAAATAAAGGACAAACGTTTTGATCCCTATAGCAATCAACCAGCCTTTGATTGGATTGACGAAGCATTAACCAAAAGCAAACATAAAGTAAAACTGCTTAAGGATATAGTTGAATATTTAGATTATGGTTTAATGCCAACCCAAGATTATGCGATAGACAGCTCTGCCGGCTTACCAATGATTCGGGTGACAAACATAACACCTGAAGGCGATATTGATATGACAGATACAAAATATATAAAATTTGATACTCCAAGATTAAAAGAAAAGCTAGTTAAAGAAAACGATATTTTACTTGTACAGTGTGGTAACACTACCGGGAAGGTGGGCATTATTACTAAAGAGTATGAAGGATATACATTTGGTTCGTTCATGTTTTGCATTCGCGCAAAGAAGGATATAGTGGATCCCTATTATTTATATCTCGTTCTGGGAAGTCAATTAGTGCAACAACAAATTTGGCAGAACATAAACATTTCAACGGTCAGACCGAATACTTGCAAACCGGTTACTGAAGGTCTTAAAATTCCAATTCCGCCGTTACCAGTCCAGCAAGAGATTGTCAAGGAAGTAAAATGCCTGCGGGAAAAAGCAAAAAAGTTAAAAGAAGAAGCGAAAGAGACTTTAGCAACGGCACAAGAAAAAGTGGAGAGGATAATATTAGGCGAGAGTGTTAATTAGGGGGTATTAGCGCTCC
>Ga0315289_10002313_pt1 | contig 29324 bp, 34 predicted proteins | sample YL17G11_40_MG_FD_203452 | JGI IMG/M metagenome (GOLD analysis project Ga0315289, IMG submission 203452) | Sediment microbial communities from Yellowstone Lake, YNP, Wyoming, USA - YL17G11_40 | ecosystem: Environmental > Aquatic > Freshwater > Lake > Sediment | place: USA: Wyoming | collected... | reverse complement strand
GCTTACGTTCCATCTGTGCTTCAATCACCTTATCAGGTGCATCCCCATGCTTCCCAAATCCCGGATAAGGAGGTGGTGCATCCCCTGTTGCGTAATCATCCTTCTTTTTATCATAAGGCTCAAGAGGCATCCCCTTTTCCAAAAGCTCTTTGATCAATAAGGCTTTTGCAATAGGAGAAGACTGAGTCGGCACAGCCCTAATCTTCTTCTTTGCCGCCGCCGCTTTATCCCTATTATCTAGAAATTGTTGTATTCTTAAAACATCACCCATGTTTATCCCTCCCGTATCTTTTCAACAACCGTTTCTTGAATATGAAGAATACCTTTCCTATCAGGAGGACAATTCATGATCTTTTCTCCCATTACTTGACTCTAACAAAGTCCAATAAAGGTATCCCGTTATGTAGCCTAAAACAACACTCAGGATCAGGAATATTACGCAGAGTAAATATTTTTCTGATCCAAGAAAATAGGCTACAATAAGTCCAATCATATACTCTATCTGAAGCAGGTTTACATAGGCATGCTTCAATACTTTTCTCATGGCTTGGCGGCTCATCATTCTCCTTTAAGATGCAATTGGGAGGCTTCTCTTCGTTCACTTTACCATCCTTTTTAGTTGAGCATTCCTTACATTATCCCTAAGCCCTGCTCCCGACTTCTTTATACGCCTTCTCTTGGCTTCAAGCTTCTTCTCTCTCCTTTGCCAATGCCATTCCTTCATCAAATCATGAACAACAAGAACCTTGTCAATATCACTCGCTGTTCTACTGCCCATTATCCCAATGCTCCATATAAACAGGAATTAGCTCATCCCCGGCGTCCATAACATAGATACGAGCCCTACCATTATGATAGTTACCTTCAACAGCAAGCAAAGCTCTATTCCCAAAAGCCTGATAACCCGGCAATGAAACCCATCCCAAAGCCGATACCTTTGGGATATGGAACGTAGCTATCACCTTCTTAATACCTTCTCCAGGCATCATAGGCAACTTAATATTTGGATTACCCTCAGTCTTAACCCAATCAATCTCCTTAACAGCCTTCTGAATAGCCTTCTTCTTCTCAGGAGTATCATTCCACTTCTTCCCTATGGTTGTCCATTGCTGTTTTGGTGGCTTCACATTCCAATCTACCCCAACATCCATAGCCTTTCCCGCCACTGCCCCCTTCACAACTTTTGGTGGCTCCTGCCCCGCCTGCAAACCCTTAATCCAAGCATCCACCTGGGCACGAGCTGCCTTGCCCTCCTCGCCCTTCCAATGTGACATATTGGTTCGCATATAGACAAGCTGAATGATAAGATCGTGTCCTTTCATCATACCATGTGGTGTATCTGGATTATTCAACAAGGCATGACCATAAGCGATAGCGTTAGCATCCTTACAGCCACCTATCACGTCCATGACAAGATTACGAAGCTCATCGGTACGATTCCACAAGTTATCCATCTTACCTTCAGATTTTGGCTTACCACCAGCCTCTTCAGGAGTATACTCAGGCTGTTTCTTCTTCCCCTCTTCATAAAGTTTCTTAGCGTCCTTTGCCCAAGCCTCCCCCTTAGCTTCCTCTGGCTTTGCCTTCCCAGCACCAACCTCCTGAACAGGATATGGAGCTATCTCCCCATAATCATCAACATTCTTATTAGCCTCTGGCTTTATCTTAACATGGCCAGTCTGCGGCGGCTTCAAAACAACGCCTTCTTTATTTGGAGCTTCCCCAATCTTAATGAATCGTGTCGATTTGAAAGTCTTGCCTTTCCTATGAACTATTACTTCCTTAGCTGCATATCCAGGCGGAGCTTTAATCCCCGGCTGAGCAGGCTTAACCTCAATGTGGCTCAGCGGTGCATCATCACCGCTATCAGGAGTAGGGAACATCCCACCCTCAGCCTTAATTAACAATTCCTTCAGCAGTATTGCCTTCTCTAATCTCGACATTGCTCCCCTCCCCTATCCCTGCGAAGCCCGATGGCTCAACATAAACTCTACGCCCTGTTTTCTTGTATTTTCGGATAAAACGCATATCCCAGCGAGTCTTGATCCTATGACAAACTGCACAAAGCACTTGAAGATTCTTGAGATCATGTGATCCGCCCAACGCACGAGGGAGCTTATGATCGCAAACTCTCTTTTCTCGGCTACCACACCAAGAACACGAGAGGTTAGCAATATGAAGAAGATAATAACGATTTCGAGCATACACCCACCCCTTGCGACCAAGCCACGCCCAATGAGCCAGCTTCCGCTTCTCAGCTGATATAAGCTTACTAACTTTCCTTCTCGGTTTACGTAAAACATCTTCAATTGATGGTGGCTTTAGCCGGCTCATCTATCTCCTAGAATCTCCCGCCATTACTAATCTCTGTAAAGGTACACCCTCAAACTTCTTTTGCCCATCCTCACTCAAATGATCATACACACTTACGAGAAGAGAGGCTATATCAGGTGTCACCTCTAATCCCTCTACGTCTTGCGACTTCTTAAGCTCTAAAACCTTCCTTAAATTATCAACCCTCTCAGGATTGGCTTTGGGCATCTCAACTTCTGGTCCACGAACATAAACAATTGAGTGGAAGGACTTGCCCTTGCGGAGTACAGTCACCTGCTTTGGTAATCGATGATCGTCCGTAGCCGTCAACTCCTTAATGATCAACCATTTCTCAACCTCATGTGCCATTTAGTGATCTTCTCCCGATTCTAATCGTACCTCAAAGAGTTATCCCTGTCAAAGTGATCGTTTGCGTGTCCTAGTCACACCGCAACGATTATTAAAGACATCATTTTCACCAGTGGTCGGTGACACCGGATTCAACCACAAAGCCCTAATCTGATCAAAGGAATACGGCCCATTACCAGCAAGCTCTAAGGAGACACCTTTGGTACGAGAATCCCTCGTTGGAACGTAATGATAATCATAATCATCCCGCAAAGGATCGCTCTCCCAGGCAAAAATACGACCCATATTACTTATCTTCGTCATTTCCGTACGGGCAATCAACTCAGCATGTGTTGCAGACACATCAGCCCTGACCATGATCTCACTTCGAATACGCTTCAAGTCCCACGGAAGCTCGCCCTTGAAAGCCTCATCTAAAACCTTAATTGCCTCTGCCTTCTGTGTTTCATTCAAAGTCTTAACTGCGTTCAAAATACTGTGCGGATTATCCTCAAGGTAGCCCATTGCCAGCTTATGGGCATTGCTAAACTGCTCCTCATTCAGCCCCGTTCCGGCTAAACCCGTCTGCATAATATTCCAAGCCATAGGCTTAAGTTTCCCTAGCAGATCATCCAACCATTTATCCAATTGCTTATTATACAGTGAGGCCATTTCATGTATGGTCATACCCATCTTCCATTTAGCTATCGCCTTTTGAATAGCATACTTAAGGGTATTTCTAATCTGCTGCTCTAAGATCAGGCCATATTTCTTCGCCCCGTATGGAAGTGCCACAGTCATTTTGTAACCCATACCAACGAACTTATCAGAGGATTTCTCCAAATCCTTAACATCCTCCGATGGAAAATCCTCTACCTCATACCCTAGCTTATGCAAATGCCCCCACAAAACCATAGGATACTCATCATCATCATGAGTAACAATACTGGTTCTCATCTCACTCTTATATTCCTCATGAAAGACATAATCCAGCATCTCAATCCCATTTTCCAGCACATCCTTAGCAATCTCTGCCAAACGAGGATCATTGATATCCTTGATAAGCCCTTCAGAAGTGAGTTCGCCTACCTTTATATCTGAACTTCTAATATCCATCCTACTCCCTATGTGGTCCTGAACTATCCTTTACCGTATCACTATCAGGACCAACCCTGCCTATAACATGCCTCTGCAAATCTTGAGGCAAATCTTCAAACTTAATCGGCTTCCCTAGATGTGAACCGAGTTTACCCTCAGAAAACTGTGAGACGCCATGCTGTGGATGGGTTGGGTTTTCATTGAACCCCAACATAGCATGATGCCCTGAATTGGCTACCCACCCTGCTGACGGCTTTAGAACTACAGTATACCTATCCCCTGTTCCAGGTCCACTATCATAAATTGAATGAACATTCTCCTCAATAATCTTGGCATCAGGAGTAACCACCTTCGGAGCAGCCCGTGGAGAAGCCCCGGCAGCGGGCGTAACTTCGCCAGGACGAACATCCCTTGTTGATTGAAATGCCTTGCCTCCCCGATGAACCAGCACAGACTTCTTCTGTAATCCCGGACGTGCCGCTTGACCGCCCTCTTGTTCTTTCATTACATCCCAAATATTAGAATCCATTCAGCCCTCCTACGTACTCCTGAACTCTATGCCTTTGAATACCTTATCTTTAAGCGTCTCATAAACTTCCTTATTCACACGCTTCAGCAAAGCAGGATCATTAACATACAAGCGATAGCACTCACCTTTGAATTCCTTGAGTCCTTGTCCTGATTGGGGCGTTGGTAGCTTCGCCTTGCCCGCCTGTGCAGCCTTCCAATGATCATCCAAAAAATCCTCAACAGCATAAACCCCAATGTATCCTGCAACAATATCCTTTGCTTTCTCTGGTGATATGTTTCGATTTAGGGTGATTCGACCAAATACAAACTCAGCATCGGCAGTCTGCTCTCTTTCAGTTATCCCCTCAACCAAACGAAAATGCTCAGTAGGGAGCTGATCCATCATCTCCTTAACAGGCTTTCCTACCTTTTGCTCTAAATCAAACTCCCCTCTAAAGCCGGCTGGCCGATCAGCTTTAGTTGCCCCTACCAAAGGCTGAGCTTTAACTTTGGGTTCATACGTTCCCTGTTCATACATGGCTTGTATCCAGTTACGAGCATCATATTCCTTCGGAAAATGCTTTGCGAAAGCTGCTTTATTATCCGACACCCTCACAACGTAATCTTGTCCAAAAGGAAACAGCTCCGCCTTAACATGCTTCTGACCCATTGGCCCATCATATGCATCAAAACCAGCACCCTCAGTCATACGAATACCCATCTTTGTATGCCAAGGCTGCCCATATTGAACAGCCTCTCCCTCAACACTATGCTCACCAGTACGATGTGCTGCCTCAGCAGAATGGTATATCTCCTGATAACCGGGATGTCCTTTCACCATATGCCTGTGAAGATAAGGCTTCGTTGGGTGTACCTCTATCCCACCTTTATACGCCTTCTCAAGATCAGTCTCCCCGTCATCCTCTTCCTCATCCGGCTTTGCACGCCATCTATCCTTACTCTTTGATAAAGGAGGTGCACCACCTTGATCAGGTACCGGCCCACCAGCCGCTCCACCCTGTCCAGGCTGTCCACCAGGCTGCCCACCAGGCTGCCCACCAGGCTGCCCACCAGCTCCACCCTGCCCAGGCTGTCCACCAGGCGGCTGCTGTCCCATACCGCCCATCATAGCCATCTGACTTTGTGCCGCCATCTGCTGTTGCTCCATAGGTGTAACTGCCTTGCCGCTGTAAACAAACTTGCCATTAGGTGCGAGCTCCACATTGAACCCCATAGCATTCATCTGTGCCGCATTACTAACCCTACGAGATTCCTCTTCAAGTAAAGTTGCTTCAGTCTTCACATCAGGAACTGAAAGCTCCAGCTTCCAATCGGTTATGCCAAAAGCCTTAAGAAGCCTTGGTACAGTTTTTTGATTGTAAATTCTCTGACCCGACTCAACCACACGAGACATCACAACAAGTTGATTTGTTGAAGTATCCCTTCCACCAAGCTGGCCGGGATTACCCATAAAGATACGGGACACCCCAAACTGAGCAGCAATTGCATCGCCAACCCTATCGTTGATCGGCTGGAAATCCATCTCTGCAAAATTCGACCCAAACTTAACGAATTCCGTCTTGCCTTGACCCGTCCTCTTAGACACAGCAACCCACGCCACATGGTGCGGGTCTTCTCGCATCTTCAGTTCCTGCTCTTTGATCCGTGCATCCAAGCCATCAGGATCATCGGTAACCGTAACTACGACCCCCGGAGGAATAATCCTCTCATAAAAATAATCATACAACCAACGATCCATACCAAGAGCTGTCATTGCCTTTTCATATATTGAAAGAATTGCCGGGTATCCATACGTCTTTGACGGAGAGTATTTGCTCCAATGAAGCACCTCATCCGAGGTGTAGAATCTGTATCTTCCCCGATAGAGATATCGATACATCACAGGCTTCATCTTCCGCCCGCACTGTGAGCAGATATGCTCTACTTTCTCCTCTTCAGAGGTCTCAATCCCATAGTTTGGATGCACTTGCGGCTGTGTACCCGTCAAAGATGGAGCTATTCTTGCCTGCTCCATATCATCCCGATGCAAAATACAAATATAATGTGCCCGCTCTGGAATACCATTCGTATCAAGATCAAACTCCAAATTGCAGGGATCAAGACGAACTATCTGTGCAATCTTAGTCAAAACAGCTTCATCAATACCCTCTTTGAAAACATATTCTTTAATCAACAGCAAGAAGGAATCATCTGCAATATTAAGATCATCCTCGCACTCTCGAAGCACATCTTCAAGTGTCTGACCAAAGGTATTGCACTCTTTCATCAAACGCTCAAAATGCACAAGCTGCTTTGGATCAGGCTCTCTAGTTGGCCTCCCGCAGGTACAGGCTTCCCGCTTATCCTCAAACTCCTTGCCACAATCCTCATCAGTACATTTAACAGAAAATGATGGTTTGAACTCATCAAAACCTCGACGAAATATCTCATTGCGAATATTCATGATAGCCGTACGAATCTGAGTCACAGCGTATGCCAAGGTATACAGGTTATCAAGTCTTGCTCGACGAGAATAAAACAACTGCTGACGAGCTTTGAACCCCAAATCCTCAACACCAACATACGTGGTACGGGATGTTTGCGTTTTCTTCAGAAACTCGTAAACCAACTGCTCCGAAGGAGATAACTCCCGTCTATCAATCTTATCCGCAGACTTCACCAAATCAACAGCTACATCTGACGTCTTTGCTCTGCTCACCTCAAAACCCAATATTTTAGCCATAGCTGTACTCCTTATTGAGCAATTCCTTGATCCATTCTATCACAACTACATAAACACATGATAAATTCCTTATGGGTTCTGATATGCGGATGTTCCTTTCTTCTGATCTTCACCACGAAATCTATCACACTCTTCATTGAACCCCCAGCGAGCATTCCTTATCGCATCAAATGCCTTAGCATGAATGTTTCTCCGATCAAACATCTGCTGCGCATCCATAATGGTTTTAGTCCTCGTATGCTGTCCTGAAGCCGCCGCAGCCACAGCCATCATTATGCTGAAAAAAGGATCGCCGTGTCCCTCTGCCGTAGAGGGTGCAGAGAGATCATTACGAACTGAACAAATTGAATCCGTCTGCCTCTTATCAGGCAGGAAACAAATAGCTCCTTTTGTAACCACCCCTTCAAAAGCACTCGCCATCTTCACCTTGCTCCTCACCTTGGGTGAATCCCGTGCACCAAAAACAATAGGCTCACAAACTTCAGGGTTCAACCCCCTATCCTCTAGCTCACTCCTAGTGTTATCCCAGTAAAGTGAATCTATGCCAAACTTATCAACGTAATCATTCGCCTCGTCTACCTGTGCAGTATAATCATTGCCTTCAATCCAAATAGATGCTAATTGGGTAAAGGTATCCCCGTAGTAATCAAAAACACATAGGTGTGAAGGATGTCTCTTCTTCCCAACATCCAGACCGGCTACAACCAAATGCCCTGACGGAATACTTGGTGGATTGCTTAAAGAGTAGAAATACACAGCCGTCTCAAGCTCCTCAATTTGTGCCCGTGTAAAATACATTTCAGACAAGGACGCCGGCTCCAACATGAACTCCCTCATGTACGCTTTGTGTTTGATTGCCTCTTCTTGATTTCGAAGCCACGGCTTATCATAAACTGACCACAAAACATCCAAAACTTCCCCTGTCTCCTCTATCTTGCACTCAACGCCATAATTGGTTTCGGCGGGCAAAGCACGCCACTTAAATTGATCATTCTTCTTGAGGATATGCAGAATATCATTAGGGTCTTGCGGCGTCCCCGCTATCCCAAACCAACCACCTTTCTTCGCTAGGTTCAACAACTCACCCTGCACCCTATCCTCAATCTTCTTCAACTCCATAGGTGTAACTATCTTCTCCCTGGAATCAGGCAGGATGTCATCCGCCACAACCCAATCAGGATGCAAACCACGTTTGAAAGCCATCAACCCATAAGCTTCCATGATAAGAGATATCCGTCTGTGCTTTGGACCCACCAGATAAAGAATCACAGACTCAGCCTTTGGCTTACCATCTATGAAATTGCGGAAATACCTATTCTGATTAACTAGCTGCTTAATATTGGAAATATGCTTCTCAGCCAAATCGTCTGAATAAGAAACATAGATACCATACCTCAACAAACGAGCGATTCGCCACATGGAATTGCAATACCCAAAAATCGTGGATTTCAGTGAATATCGTGGTCCTATCTCACAACACTTCTCAGAACTCTGGATATCCCGACACCAAAGCCGATGATGCCAATTTAGCTCAAAATGAAATGACTCTTCCACAAATGAGTCGGAGAAAACATGCTCTGCAAAATACTCTAGACTTTGTATCCCTTTATGCCAATGCTGCTTCTCTTCATCGGTAAAACCCATAGTCAACCATTCGGATTTAGTCTGTGACTGAACACTTGCTGCATCATCCTTAGCTTTCTGATGAAGATGATCATCGAGAACATCAAGAACGTCCCTCTTAAAGGAATCCAGTTCCTGTTGCTCTATGGAAGCAGCAGTATTACTCGGCATCGGGTTCCTCTGGTTGAGACTGTTCTTTTTCTTGTTCTTCCATTGCCTCTTCTATGGCTTTTTCTGCTGCTTCAGCATCCTCTAGATTGGGAGAAACACCAAGTGACAATAATTTAACAGGGGCTTCTTCAACCCTTACCTCACCATCATCATACGCATGATTGCCGGCGTGTACCTGTTCCAGACGTGTAAGAATCCTCCCCAACAGCTCAGGGTCTTTAATCTCCCCCACAAGAAGCAAGCCTACCTGACGCCACAAAACATCACGGGTACGCAACCTGGACTCAGCATGCCTAACTTGTTCTCGAAGAGAACTAAAGAGGGTACGCATCTCTGATCCCCACGCCCTCTCCACAAACCAAGGTGGGGGATTGCTATAACAACCGCACTCAATCTCTTTAAGTCTACGAAGCAGATAGAAAAAGCGATCGATTTCTATCTGTGCTAATGGACTACTATCAATACCTAAAAACTGCTCAAGAACAGAGGCTTTCCACTTATTGATAGCCTTAACAGTACGCTCAGGAAGCGGTTTGATAAGTTCTGGCTTCTTGGCTCTACTCTTCTTTGTGGGTATAGCAGCATTGGCAGCCTTAGATGCAGTCAAAGACACAGCAGTGCTATCAGACTCAGCAGGTGAAGTACCCATCTTACCTCAAATGTATCCAATTCGTCCATCGTTGTCAAGAAAAGATATTAGCAATCTCACTAGCAGAAAGCTTCTTTTGGAAATCCATGCTCTTTGCCACCACCTGAAGATTGCCCTTCTCGCACATCAAGGCTAACGCCAAATTAAGAGTAGTCCTATCATCCTCTCGACCCGTCCGCAACTGACGGACATCCCATATAATTTTCAACAAAGCATGCATGGTATCCTTATTCAAATTTGAAGATAGCTTCTGCGGATATGGACTATAATCCTCACCACCAGCAAGCACACGCAATGTTCGCAAAATAAACACTGCCATCGCCTCCATCAAAGCATAAGGACTGACCCCGGCCAAAGTAGTCTCCATGACTTCTGTCGCCTTAATCAAATCCTTCCCCACCTCCGCATAAAGAAGAGTGAAAATAGCCTCATCAGAAATCGCACCAGATAGCTCATCAAAAGCAGGCACATCTACCTTTCCGGATATCCGCATCTGATCAAGAAGCATCAAAGCATCCCGCATCCCACCATTCACAAACTTACTGATCTTATCAAGCGACGCTGCATCGTAGGAGATGCTCTCCTTTGTACACACATACTTCAAACGTTTTGCTATATCCCCTGGCGTAAGAGGTCTAAAATCAAAGTGCATACAACGAGACTGCACCGTTGGAATAATCTTTTCAGGCATCGTGGTAACTAAGATGTAAAGAACATAATCATTAGGCTCTTCCAATTGCTTTAGAAGAGCATTAAAGCCTTGGCTGGTTATGCTATGCGCTTCATCGAGAATAATCACCTTGTACAAGCCATCATGCCCATACATAACACTCTCACGCAGCTTCCTAATATCCTCTACCATGCCGTTGCTGGCTGCATCCATCTCCAATACCGCTGTTTTCGTACCATTCAAAATGGATACACACGATTGACATCGCAAGCACGGCTCTGCTTCCTTACTCTCACAATTCAAAGCCATCGCTACCATCCTCGCCGTAGACGTTTTGCCTGTCCCTCGTGGTCCTTTGAACAAAAAACCAGCAGGAATAACCTTCTTCCTAACATCTTCTGATATTGCACTCTTATACTCTATGATCTTCAAACTAAGAATCCGAGAAATGGCTGTCTGGCCAACAAGATCAGAAAACCGCATAGGTCTATAATCAAGAGTGAGCATTCTTATCTCCTTTTCTCCACGGCTTCTCTAATAGAAACGTTACAACCACGGCACCTAATATCACAATCGGTATAGCAAGCTTCCAATCCACAGTCGTAAAACGACCAAGGAGAAAACTCCCAACATCGCAGATCAAAGAATGTCCTATAAGCACAATGAAAAACGTCTTAAACAATCTCATCTATCAACCCAGCAGCCAACGCTTGATCGGCCATAAAATAGTGTGGTGTATCCTCCGTCAAAATGGTATACCAATAATCTTCATCTTGAAGTTGATCATCTGCACCGCTCTTCTCACACCGAAGGGCTAATTGCTTTGCTTGGTTATGCATCAGATCATGCAATAAGGCTATCTCTATCTCAGTGTTCTTGATATCACCCTCTTGAAAATCCTTGACCCCATGCACCATCAGAATAGCGTCTTTATCCATAGCACGAGTATCACAATACTGCAAGATAAAAGCCGCCATTGAACTCGCATGCCCATAAACTGACCCACACACAAGTGTTCCCTTTCCCTGTGCTTCCCTAATAGCCGCTATAATAGCGAGACCATCTGTCACCTCGCCCCCCGGAGATGAGATAATAATCTTCACCTCTCTTCGGCCACTAAGTAAAAGCATATCCTGCACAAAAGCCTCAGCCGTAGGATATGCTATCTCGCCAGAAAGCAAAATAATACCCTTCTTACGGAGCATTGCCCGCTCATCAGTCTGAATCTTAAATACATCTTTAGTCATAGCCTGCTCCTTAAATTAAACACCGATCGCTATCACACTCACTCTGCACCGCTTTCTTGGTAAGCACACCTTGCCTGCTAGTATCACGAAACAAAGTTATCCCCTTACACTTGAGCTCATAAGCCATGAAAATAGCATCGGCTATCTGTGAAACCTTTGCCCCGGCATTCAAGTTGATTGTCTTAGACACAGCATTATCCGTATGCTTCTGAAACGCTGCCTGCATACGAACATGAGCCGATACTGGAATATCATGTGCAGTCTTTATCTTCTTCCCCTTAGAATCAGGGGCTTTGAACTCCACGTTGATAGCCCCTTCCATAATCTTCTTCGTGTACTCCTCAGAAAAAAGAGGCTCTATACCTGAAGAACAATTGGCAATAATGCACAGGGAGCCTGTAGGTGCTATCGTGGTCAACGTCGCATTTCTCGCATGCCCATTTTCTTTACCGGGATATGGTCCTTTCTCCTCAGCAAGTCCTTTGGACGCCTCTCGTGCATATTGAAGCAAATGACGCATCAAATCATCAGCCAAATCAAGAGCCGCCGCAGAATCATAATCAATACCCATACGGATAAGCAAATCAGCCCAGCCCATAATGCCCAGCCCTATTGGGCGACAGAGCATGGCTTTATTCTTAATCTTCACTATTGGATAAGAATTCAAGGTAATAACATTATCCAGATAGCGAACAGCCATCTGTGTCACGTCTTTGAGTACATCATAATCAAGCTGGCTACCCTTGAGCATCCTTGACACATCAATACTCCCTAAATTGCAAGAGCCCCAATCATGCAAAGGCTGCTCTCCACAAGGATTAGTGGTATGAATCTTGCCTAGCCAAGGTGCAAAATTGTGCCGATTGATCTCATCAAGAAATAGAATCCCGGGATCACCGCATTTGTGTATGCTTTGACAAATTATCTCCCACACCTCACGAGCATCCTGTGCGGTACGCTGGTGTGTAAAAGGATCAACCAAATCATACGTGCCATTGCTCTCTACCGCACGCATAAAAACATCAGTGACCCCTACGCTAATATTGAAATTTGAGAAAGAGGACAAATCCTGCTTACAGGTCACAAACTCCCTTATATCAGGATGAGTCACATTCAGGCAACCAAGATTAGCCCCTCGACGCACACCTCCCTGTTTGATCGCCCCTGTTGCTGCATCAAAGACCCGCATAAAACTTACAGGCCCTGAAGCCGTGCCTTTGGTGGTATTCACAATAGACCCAGCCGGGCGTAGCTTAGAGAAAGAAAAACCCGTGCCGCCCCCTGTCTTATGAATCAACGCCGCAAACTTCACTGCATTGAAGATGGCTTGTATATTATCTTCCACCGGAACAACAAAACAATTATGAACCTCCACAAGTGCATTATAAAGATGAGATGTGGTCTCAAAGTTGTACACCCTCACAGGAGTATCACACCTCTCCAAATTTACCCGTTTAACACGAGCAAAAGCATATGGCTCACTTGCGCCCCGTAAATCAGATACCTTGTGCTTTCTCACCGTATTTTTAGACCAAAGAAAATACCATACATTAGCCTTCGTGCCGGGAAACTCAGTTTTTGATCTCTTTACCTTAGATGAATGCCCTCTACGCCCACACATCAAATTCAATACAACAAGACTACAAAACAATGATTCATTCGTACTTGACCAGGTGCGATTATCCCCAACTTTCCAACCATCTGGATATGCATCAAGAAATACTTCCATATCCTCACGGGAAACATCAAACAGCCATCCAGGTATGTGCTTAGTAAGTGCTCCTTTTCCAAATTGAGCATACAGCCAACGTGCCATCTTTGAAGAATGAATACGAACTATACGACCATTCTTCTCCAAAGAAAAATGAACACCAAGAAAATTTATTGCATTTTGGAGAGACTCTGGTATTTCCTGTCCATCACGCCCTACTCTTAAAGCAATACAGATGGTTCCTGGCTTACGGCCAGATTTTGTTTGATACCAACCAAGCCAACCATTACCAACATACCAAGATGAAAGAACAAGTATTTCCTTTGTAAGTTCCACCCCATCCGCATACTTTACAGGCACAGATGACTTTGACAAAGGCACATACAATAAATCACCCCTAAGAAGGGAACCCGCAGGAAGAAAATACTTTGGGTGATGTCCAAATTGATGCAAAACCACATCCTTACGTGTAATCACACTTCCCGTTCCAATACGTGCATTATGGTTACTTCCTACTCTAATTTCATGGTCTGGTGTGAAATAGATCGGCGGAAAAATATCTGTTTCTACACAAGCAAGTTCTGAAACCTCTCGTGTAATTTTAGACTCTATCTCCCCATAACCACGAGTTATTGATGAACCAAGATTCTCTATCCGCCTCAGCCCATCATACATAAAAACAAAAGAACCAGCAGGCTGACATGCAGAAAGTTGTCCGCCCTTCTTGCCTGCGTTCATAATTGTTGGAGAATTAGGCAAGAACATCTGACTTGATAAATAGGTATAAAACTCCTCTTGACGCTGATCTCTTTTCTTAGCTGTATCTTCTGCCGCCGCTATCGCCTTGGATAGCCTCTGCCACAATGCGGCCTCATCTTCAACAGGTATCCCTGTTTCATCCTTCAGAAAATACCTTGCTTGGAGTAATTGCAAGGCTTGCTCAGTCACAGCCACAAATCGCCTCCTTTTCCAAATGGGATAAAAAAGCTTATCCTTTTTCAAAACACAAGTCAAAATTTCATAGTCTTTTAGCCACCACCCACAAAGAATTTCTTCTTTGTTGACTCAGGCCAAATACGCCGGCCCGTATGATCCCTATGAATCTCTCTCTCCTCACTATCACGTTGCGGTGGAGGATTGTATGCTTCACGAAGCTTTTGATAGTTCATGGTATTAGAATATACCCTCTCCCCCGTACCAACCACCTCTATCATATCATTCCCAAACATATCAACCCTAAAGCGTATCTTATGATCCTTATACGCCTGCCAAAGTTCTGCTCTCTTAGGTCCTGCCACAGGATCAATAGCACCCAGTCTGGTAGGATCAGGTGGAGAAAACAGCCTTGTCATCAACCCCCCACATTTAATACACTTTATCACCTGCTCAAAATCCTGTACCAGCTTCTCCTCTATTAGCTCACATTTTGGACAATCATAATCGTATACAGGCATCACTCCTCCCTCTTCAGCACACGCTTGGCAAGTTCCCAAGTGTGCTCATATAAATGTAACCCACCACTAAGGCACTCCATCTCACCATCTGCCACACCTATCTCCCCGGCCATGTGTTCCTTCATCATCTGAAGCCCCGCCAGATTAGACGGGAAGCCTGCCCATAAATCCCATGACCTGAAGTACACTATGAAATGCAACGCCCCATAACGCACCCGGCACTGAATTCCTCTAAGGCAAGGCGGGTCTTTCATACTCACGGTACTCGGATCACCTACAGTCATGTACGCTTGATTGGTGTTAGGCGTGACTCTAAGCATCTGGATAATCTTATCAATCTGCGGTTCGAGGTACATGCCGTAGCAGTATTCTTCATCCGGCTTCTTATCGCTAGTCATAAGGTATGCAAGGTAATCATCAACATACTCCTGACTCGTGGGTGGAGGCACTCCCTCTGGAACATCTGGTACCAATGGCCGCATACTTGGATGCTGAACTTGGATCACAGCCAGATCAAACTCTTTCCTCTTCTCTCCAACAAAACTACCCCTATCATTAGCATACTCAAAACCCACCTCCAAAACATCCCGCATACACATCCACCATGCTTCAGGAAGGTTCAAAGCCGCAACATAATTAATTCTCATCATAAGATTTCCTCCGCCAATATCGTTCTCTTGCACGGGACAGCACCAATTCCGCCAGGTTTGTTGGCTGTTCAGGCAATGAAATCACCCCTTTTGCGAGATGCACACTTCGGACACAAGGGCAACTCACGATCCTTGAAAGTACTCTGTCCCAATGGATTAACAGGGAGCACCATCTCACACTCCTCACATGCCGTACTGTAAAACCCCTCCTGCGATCCATCAATACGCACATAGCTATCTAAAAGTATTGCCGGGAATCGATACACTACCGGAGACTTCCTATCAAACAGACATCGATAAACGTCATATGGCGTAGCTTTACCTGTGATCAAAATATGCATCACCAGCCGTGTGCCTTCCTTCGCAAACCAGATATCCTTGACCATCTTATAAAGATCATACTCGTCATGACGTATTCCCCTGCGATGAACATCATGCAGTAACGTCAAGGTCTTCGGCTTACGCTCCTGAAAGTCGTGTGCCACCCGGCGTACTACATCCTCACGCTCCTGAATTTCCATTTGATACCAATAAACACCAATTGTCTTACGGAGAGGCTCTGTGTCCGTCCCGTACAACTCACCATCCAAAAGGGTTATCCCTCTCAAATTAAAATTAAGGAGCTTTGACATTTCCTTTGCACCCAAGTTCATCTCCTTGGTCAGCCCAAACTCAACAAGCTCCTTACCCGCCGTCCAAGCTTTGTAATCCTGTGCATCGGAAGCCAACTTAATCGAATATTTTGATATCGGAATCTCTGCCATATATGCTGCACGACGAATAGCCGTCTTCCAATGGCCGTTAGTCACAAACCTCTTCCCTGAAGATACCCAAGCATTAAAACGGTACTTCACAGCTATCGACCGCTCATCCCGTACCTTGGTCTCTGACAAATCGATATCATCCCCCTGATCCCATAATGACAAGGTACGGAGCTTCTCCTCCTTAGTAGAGCAAGCACCGCAACCATCACACCCATAATTGCACTTGCCAAACTTAGTCAGATAGCCTGGACGGGCATTCACCTGATTCATATTGAGCAGAGCATTGGTCATGAGCTCATGCTGCCGTATAAGATAATCCTTGGACACCCCAAAAGAGATGCAATCCCAATCAAAAACGTAATCATAGGATTTGGCACAAAAGTATGTCTGCCAAGACAAGCCCCTCTCCTTCAATTTACGATCACAAACAGCGTAAACATTTCTCCTAATACCACCCTGATATTCGGTGTCCACCTCATCCAGCACCTCCAACAGCATATCAGAGATTCGGGAATCAGCTAATTCACACAATTGAATAAAATACCTGATGTTACGCTCTGCCTTCTTTCCATATGCACAAGTGATATTCAACTCCTGAGTCAGCGGCTTGAAGAGATCGTATAGCCGCTTCTGATCAAGATCACCAACAGCACACCACTGAACAGGCGTATATGCTTGAACATTCATAGGCGTCCAAGAAAAGGTAATCTGAATCTTACTTTGATACTGACGACGTATCTCATCTACCTTCCGTGCCAAAATCATAATCTCATCTAAATCCGCATCCACTTCACCGGGAAGCTCGGAAATCAAGTAAACCTTAAGTCTCTGAATGCCTGCGGCTATCGTATGATTCACCGCATTCAAAATCATATCCTCAGTTAAACCCTTGGACATAGCTGTACGCAAACGCTGGGAGTTTCCCTCAACAGCGAGGGCTACCTGCTCCCCAGCACCAAGCGTAAACACCTGAGCAAAATTAGGATCATTCTCCCATACATCTGTGCGAATAGACAGCAAAGCAAGCTGATCACAACACTCCTCCACAATCCTCTTAAACAAACGCTTCTTTGTTGGAAAATCCCCATACTCCAAAGTAATCGGAGCTACATTATTCGTTCCTGTACCTTTAACGTTAATCTTAAAGGCCGCCACCAGCTCATCCTCATCACGCACCCTAAAGGGTCCTTGCCGCAGCCCCGATGAACAAAAGACGCAATGTGCTGGACAACCACGAGATGACTCAACACTGCCTATCCCCATTGATGTATCAAGATAAGATACGAAAGGTGCTAAAAGTGGCTGTGCGTTGTTCAAATCATGAACATAATGCTTCTTGAAGCTTGTTTTACAATCAGCATGTGTCCCCGCCCAGCCCTGCACCGTCGCAACAGCCAAATATTCCTTCTCGTTTGCCCCACAGCCTACTGTATCCACCTGCCATAAAGTATGAACCATCTTGGGAATGAATAAAAAATCATACTTAGATGAAAGAAGATGCAGCAACTGCTCCCTACCTTCCCTAGTATAAAAAGTCCCTGCTTGAATTGCATCATCTATATCTGACCAAACAGATTTGAAACCTGGATTATCAGGCTCATCCTCTATCTCCCCCAGCCAAAAAACATCAATCATAGACTTCATAGCAAACGGATTGCAGCTGGCATTTGACCCCATGAGAATCAAGGGATAAGGCTCTTCCATTTGTTCACGAATCTCTCGCCACACCGGTATACCCGAAAACTTCAACATCTTATGCACGTTGAAAACCTGTGGCATCCAATTTACAGTAAACCCAACCGTATGGAATGCACCCATTGCGTGCTTAGATTCAAGAGAGAAGAAAGGCATCCCATATCTCTTTAGCAAAGCAGTTTCTCTATGGCTATTCGTGAAAAACATACGCTCCGCTAACCAACTGCCGGGATGAGCTGTATTAAACAACTCATAGAGAAGAGGGATAGCATGATTACCCATAAAGGAGTATCCAAACGCCGCTGCCACAAGATGTCGCAGCGAATACGCCTCCCATGCCTTAACATTGACCGTATTTGGCTCATCACCATACCAAGCACACGGAATATCAAACTCGTGCTGATGATTGCCCAACCACTCCTTAATCTGTAAAGGTGACTTTAAGTTCACCGTGGCCTACCCTTCCGTATTCTACAAAGATTTATCCTCACTTTATCTTAGTTACCACAGTCTGCCCATCCTTCTTGGCAAACCGGTATACTTTATCTGCATCCTCTGAAAACTCCGGCTGATGGGTAACCAAAACTATCTGCATGCCTAGCTTATTGGCAAGAGTATTCATCAGAACAGCCACCCTCGGAACATACTCATCAGATACATGGCTGAAACTCTCATCAAGAAACAAAACCTGTGCCAAGCGACCTCGCATCAGGGTCAGCATCACGATCTGCAACAGCACACCAACCAAAACAGCTACCCCACCACCCTTAGCATCCATTATATCTGTCTCCAGCCCCGTTGCATCACGCAAGCGGAATGAGGCATTCATCTGATCGGCTTTTGACTGCATTTTTATGATGAATGTCATATCCTCCTCAAACACTGATCTCAGTCCCAAGCTAACCAATCTCTCTATCTTCTCAATAAGAACAGCTTGCTGCTGCTCAGAGATATTCTGAAACAAAAGAGAGACCAACTCATACTTAGTATGAAGCCCCTGTGCTTGCTCCATATCCTTTTGACTTTGCTTAGCTTGATCAGATATAGCTCTAGCCTTCCCGACCTCCATAAGGAAATCGTTCATGACCTTTTCAAACTCATCAGCAACAATAGAATATTCCATAAAGTCAGCTGACACATGATTTGAACAATTCCATATTTAGCCACATAAAGTCACCTGACACATGATCAGCTACCAAGAAGGCGGTACTACCCTCAAAAACGTGTGTGGCATATGCCCTGTACCTCCGATTGGGATCAAGATGAAAGAACTGCCCTTGAACCGTACTCTCAACATCTCCTTTAGTGATAACCTCAAACATCACTCATCTCCTTACAGGGATCAGCTTATCCACACGATTGTATGTCCCTGCCCGCTTCACTACTTGGACAACATGCCCCAATGCTTCCTTGCCAACAAGTATCTCTTCATCCACCCTCTCACCATCAAGAGGCTCTCGCCCAAGCAAAGCCTTAATCCACACCCATTCCTTGCTTTTTGCTGTGAGAGGCTCTTTGCGAGTCACCATACCCGTCACCTCCCGCCCGGCGTAATCCCCCTTGAGAATGATGAATTCAAAGATCAAGCCCTCACCATACCCCATCGTCTTCGTAGAAAAACGCCGGAATACCAGATGACACAAGGAATCTGGTATAAGATCATCTGAGGAACTAACCGTGATAGAAACGGAACTCTTCTTTAGCTTCTCATTGCCATTTTGTATCGTCATTCGCTCTTCACTTTCTGCTGCTTCTCTTCTTTCACACGCATCTGTGAAAGCACAGCTACAAATCCCTGCTCCTTGAGCAACAAGGAGGACAACTTTGCCTTGGTATCCATCCCAAGATAGATACTCACTGTGGGAGAGGAAATAGAGTGCAACGTAGTCAAAAATAGACTCCAATTAACACCCAGCTGCCGCTCGCCGTATAGGTATGTCACCTCAATTTCCTGAATGGCATAATTCCCAAACTTATCCCTTGCTCGCAAGGTCATATTGCTTCCCTTAAGATAAAGGTACACCAGATTCGTTTCCTCATCCGCCGCCACACGCACCCTCCTAATACCATCAATCAACTGTTGCCGATCTACCGTGCAGCACTGATCATTGGTAATAAGTGCCGGCTGAAGCAACTCCTTATCAAGTGCAGGAAAATCGACATTTGGCTTCGAAGCTATGAACGTTTCTGATCCAAATTTGAACACCACATGGTTCGCAGTATCTCCTATACGTACAAACTCATCCTCAGTCATCTTAAGAAACTTCAGGAGATCAATAGTGGCTTTGACAGGAATCTGAAGACTCCCGGCATATGGAATATCTGCTTGATGAAACCTAACACCGTCTGAAGCTTGAACTTTGCCACCTGTGATACTGATCATATTCAACTGAGGACGGTAAGTATCAGTAGGTGCCACAGAAGACACACGAGACACAGCTGCCAAGAAAGCCTGCCGATTGATATCTGTCAAATTCATAATCTCCGTATCCGGTATCATCGGATACTCTTTAGAATCCGCCAGCTTCAAGCCAACAACAGACTTGGCACACTTAATCTCCGCTGTAAGTCCGTCTATCTTAAAAAACATAACCGCATCTTCAGCAGAACGCACAATATCCAGAAGCTTTGCGCCAGGAAACAAAACCTGTGCTGCTACGTTTACTTTTGCCATTGTTGTTCCTGCCACCAAAGTCAAAGCCTGATCCGTAGATACAACTGTAATCCGATCAGGAGGCTCTAACTTCAATAGAAAGTTCTTAAGGATAGGCATCACATCCTTAGTAGGTACAACAGCAAATGCCTTCTCAAGGAGAGACTGAAGGACAAACTTCTTAACCTCAAATTCAATCATTCTTGTGTACCCCCAGCCTGAAGGTCTTCTACCAGATTACCTGAACTAGGCACATTGCCTAAACCAAGCTCAAACTGATCTGGCTTCTTAGACACCTTCTTTGATTGCCCAACAGCCTGAACCAATCTGACCCTACCCCGCTCATACATCCTGACCAAAAGTTCAAACTCCACACAAGACATATGTATAGGCGTACCTGCTGTAGGCAAGTATATCATTACACCCACCGGCTGCAATGTCTTCTGATCTGTAGATATTTGCAAAGAAAACACAGACAACGCCCCAGCAATATCCTCAATCTTCACCGCCTCACCTTTATCTTTTGCCACCTTTACACCTTTCTCGGTCAGCCGACCGTACACCTGTGCACCAACATTTACCTCTATCTCAAATTCCATCTGTCTCCTCCAATCCTTACTTTTTCTATCCATATTTCCCTCACTTCACAGCGTTCAAGATATCCCCGACCTGTTTAAGTGTACCCTGAACCTGTGCTTCTTTTGATTGTATCAACAACGCAAGCTCCTCTGGAGTTTCAACACCAAATTCTGCCTTAGCTACCTTCACCATCTCAGCAAGCTGCCTATCAGCCACAGTTGCATTCGCCTCAGCTGTCTTAAGCTTATCCCGTGCAGCCTCAAATTCCTCTTTACGCTTCTTCAACTCAAGAGCTAAATCAGCCATCTTACCCTCCTAAACACTAACACTAGACCTCCCGGCTTCCCGCATACTTTTTCGGAATTCTATCAGCTTCTCCTTCAAACCTTTCTGAACATTTGCCCCAAAGGTGTCCTGATTCATGATTAGAAGGTGTATCAAATCTGAAAGATCAACATCCGTGAGTTCTTGCTTCGGCTTCACAGAAGTAAATGAAATAGTGCAGATTCCATTGCGGAGATCAACCTGTATATCCAGTATGGATGCTACTTCACCAATCTCAATAATCTCTTGTAAAAGCCTCCTAGCTACCTTTTGCTTCGTAAGCCAATCCATCATCTTTATCCTCCTGACGCAGAATCAAAGGAAGCCAATTTCTTGCCCCCTTGTTCAGTATAAACCACTGTGGCATTAGCCCAACAAGGGCATACCGACATCCTAAACTCACAAGAATGGCATTGTTGAACTCGGCCAACGGGTTCAAACTTGCCTTTCTCTATCAAATAAATCCCCCTCGCACAACGCTCCAAAACAATCCTAAGATCGGCTCTATTGTATGGCACGGGAACTATACGCTGCTTTCGAATAGGTGCAAAGAAATAAAGATTATGAACATCCTCTCGATCCTGAAGCCATATGAGAAGAGCATAAAACTTCAACTGATCTGGATCAAATCGAGCATCATCCTGAGTCACCTTCATCTCATAAAGATCACGCTTGCCCCGATCCCACAAATCCAACTTCCCCGTAAGTTGGTGCTCTTCTATCTTAGGCATAGGTAAAGATATCTGCCGCTGGGCAACAACATTCTTAGCATCATTGAGTCCCATCAAGACAATAGTAGACTCTATCTTAGGCACAGCCTTACCAACCCTGCCCCACAACACAGCCCGATCATCAACTGCTTTCTCTCTAGTTAAAGTCTCCTGTGTAAGCTTCCGCCACACTATTCTATTTCTACGAATATAACGTTCAAAATATTCTTCAGCATGGGACATCATCCACCCGGGTAAACATCCTGCCCGATACCAATCCTGAAGCAGATTATCACAGACTGCACCAACAAGGAAATTACGTGCGTCAGGACGCTCAGGAGCTTCTACCGTTTTCAAATAATATTGATACGGACACGCCTCTAGCAATCGTAATGTTGAGTAAGATATTCGCATTTCAATTTGTCTCTTCTAAGACTACTCTAGCCAAATCTCGAATATCCTGCGGTGCAGAGGCTTCATCTATTGCCTTGGCTAAAGACTCTCTACTTACAACTGCAACTTTTGCTTCAACAAGATTACTCAGGAACTCATCCACAGACTGTGCTTGCTCTTTCTCTGTCTGCACCTCTTCCAATAGATATACCTCTTCAACAGGTTTTGCTGTTTTCAAGGGCACATATCTAACCTTTACACCCATAGAAATCTTATCAGCATCAACTACATCGAGCAGATCACCTATCTGCTCTTCATCAATATCAATGATAGCCACCTGGGGCGTCCGCTTCAAATCATCTACGCCTATTGTACCCCGTGATATTGCACCGGGATTCACAAACATCGTAGGGCTAAAAGGTGCCGGCCTGCTAATTATAACGGGTTCTATCGATGTATGAACATGACCATACAAAACAAGAAAAGCTCTCCCGGCTATATCCTTTGCTCGAATTACCTCGTATGGATAAAGCCGCTCATCTACCACTATTGGTCCATGTGCCACCACAATTGTATCCTGCCACGGGGTTTTAGTAAAAAACTTATCTACTGTAAATTCCGTCATCACCCCTGGCACGCCCCAAAAATGATAACCTTTCCACTCCGTATCATATGGGCCTAAGAAGATAACATTAGACATAAACCGTGCCATTCCTAAAGGCTGCTTGATCAAAGAACTTAAATTATTGTCAGTAAGATCGTGATTGCCTGGAAGAACGAGTATGGGCTTGCCAACATCGGCTATCCACTTCAGCACACGCATGGTAAGAAAATAAGATACCCTAGTGGCTGTCTTCTGATGAAACAAATCTCCGGGGATCACCAAAGCATCAACATTCAAACTATTAGCAATATCACGCACCTCATACAGCTTTGCAAACACTTCTTCCAAATAGATCGCCGTCCTACGTAAAGGTGCTTTATCAGAAAGATGCGGGTCATTAAGTTGTAAAAGTTTCATAATTGCCTCTAGGGAGTTATTATATCTCCCCAACCCCTATCACAATTATCCCCTTCTTTATGCAAGAGTGCACCACAGTACGGGCATATCTTCAATTCTTTTTCCAAAGACTGCAAGCACAGAAATCTTTGATCCGCCTCTTTCTTTAACTCCTTAACATACTTTACACAATAATCAACAGCATGAAGTGCATTATTCCAAGCATCCCGTGTCTTACGAAGCACAAAAATCTCATTTGCTTGTTCCTCAATGGGGCCAAAAGAAACTGCGTTGAGCTTTGACATCTTCTCCTTAGCCTTACCGCAATCCTTAGCATAAAGGGATATCTTCAACCAGCCTAACAAATCACCTTTCATCAACTTCACATCGGCTAAATTCATCAAAGCCTCTTCTAAAGGCAATATAGCATCATCAATAGACATCAGCCTCTCTTGCTGGACATGTGCCATATCGCTAGTACCCCGCCAGCTCATCCACTCAATGCTGAACTTAGTCATCAAGGCAAGGGCCTTAGCATCTTTTTCAACATCTGCCAGTAGTGTCTTTGCCTCTTGAAGTCTTGGTCCAGTAGTACGGATATACTCATATGTTGCCAACTTTTCTTTCAAAGCCTCAAGAGTTATGACATGTGACTCCACGAGCTGTTGAAATCTCTTCGCCCTCACATTAGCCTCAGCTGTTGCCCTGTAAAGCAAATTCACACCTGACATCTCCCCCAGCATCTTTGCCACCCTACCGCCTGTTTCCTCAAGTAAAAATGGCGTGGAGAATTGATCGTGAAAATTAGGTGCAAAACGTATCCCCGGTGCAAACTCTATCCGCTCCATCCTCAAAACATTGGTCACCTCAACAGGCACACCTACACCTTTTCCAAACTTATCTATAGAGTCGCCGGCTGTGCTATGAACAAGATATTGAGTTCCATTCTTTTTCTTTATCCACAAGACACCCAGAACATTTTCCTCAACATCCAAAGTCAACTCTACCTGGCATACCTTTGCTCCAACTGTCAGAAAATCATCAAGACCCGTTTGATTTTCCACCAATGCCTTGACAGCACGCAGCAATGCAGATTTGCCTACATTAGACTCACCAAGAATCACCGTAAAGTGGCCAAGCTCTACCTCTACGCTCTTGAGGCTCTGGTATCCCTCTATTCGTATCTTTCGTATCATAAGTCTACCACGGTCCTTCTTGGTAACCTATCCAGTTATACCCTACCTGTACTCTAGCTATTAGATGTTCCATATAAAGGTGCTGAATGATATTACTACAGCCACCTGGCCCCTGATGCATCGTCTTTCCGCACCTCAAACATTCCCAATAATCATCACCAACAGACTCGGCCACAACAACCAACTTGCCCAACTGTATTCGCACTACCTCTTCCCACATCAAAAACCAGTCAGCTATCTCTATCCAATGATAAGGATTGCCTTCAAAGAAACTAGGGTCTATTCGACCCTTCACTATTAGCTTACCGCATCCTGTACAAATAAGATCAGGCATATCGCCACCTTTCGGAGGTGGGTCGCCTGCTTTGTATTCGGAGGCAAAACGAATGACTGAAGTACGTTCGAGGCGTAAGCTTCAGCAAGCGACCCAACCCACTATCTCTTAAACCCAAGAAAGTGCTTTTATGCTGGCTATAAGCAAACCCAAGGAAAAAACACCGACCCCAAACGTCTGTTCTCTCGCCTCATCAGTCGTAACAACCATAAACGTCATACATGAGCCCAGCAAACCAAAAGCCGCTATCACCAAAACTGTTATCACATAAGCGAACATTGGTTATCCTCCTTACTTCAAACGATGACAAGATGGACATATCTCCGGTTGCTCCGTTAATGCACCAGCAACCATCATGAGCTTCTCACGCAACTTCGTATGCTCCACTACCTCCGGCACATTGGAAGCCACATACGTGATAGCATTCACAAGATCAAACAAAGTATTGCCACCCTCATTCAGCAATCGTGCCATGACAAGCTCACGAACGGCGGATTGAACGTGATAACGATCACAAACCGATGCCAACACATCTGCTAAATGACCGGCCACAATGTAATCTCTTGTCCCAAAGAATTTCCCTGAAACCTTCTGTGCTGCCTTGGCTGCCTCAGTAGAAGCCGCCACCAACCACTCAGCAGGATCATCCGCATTATGATGTCTATGCCACTTGAACGTCACATCAGGAGATGTCATGCCGTTAGAGCATACTAATCTCAAGATGTAAGTGGTCAATTGAAAGGCTTCCTTGCAAATAGGGGAGAAGCTCAAATACACACCACCTTTAACGTTTTCACTAACGTCACCGAGCTCAGGCGTGTATGTAAAAGGAGCTACCTCAGAAAGAACTACGTGTCCAAGAGTAACTATTGGCTCTTGCCACTCAATCAAATCCTCATGTATCCCGTGGCCGACCACCAGCCCCTTCTCAAAAGCATCCAAAACCAACGAGGGTGAAATAAGAATGGCATTCGCTTTGGCAAAAGCCTTAACGTTTCCCTGGACACCACCCTTCGGTGGATCAAAGATAGCCTTCAACTCACCCACATTCTTCTCCAGCAGGTAATCCAGATGAGGAATCATCATATCCAATGGGATTTTTCCCGCATAGGCCGTCGGTATCCCGGCGAGACCACAGAGATCAGCGTATGCCTCTGTTGTAATATTGTATAAATCTTCCCCAAGGGCTATAACGGGATGAGAACTCACGCTGCCATCTGTTTGTCCCTCACCCAAGGCTGCTGTCAACTTCACTTGGGAAGGATTCCAAACTACTTTCCTCTCCGCTAAGTTCAGGATCGGGCTCATCTGATTCAGCATCTCCAACTTCTTCAACTTCTTGTCCTCCAATTTTTATAATTTTTCGCACCTCTTCCAAAAGATGCTCTTTCATCACAGGATTATCCATAAAATATCTCAACAACTGTGCCATCCCGTTGATGGACTTGGCTTCCTCCACCGTCTCAAGAAGAGCAGCGGGCAACGCAAACCGTGCCCCCTTCTGTTCTATCAACTTACGCTTGATGGCTATATCCACAGCTATCATGACCTCATCAATACCGTAGTTGTGCCTGATGTAGAAGTATCCTATGCCAAAGGGGGCTGCTACCTTATTCTTTGCTATGAAGGTCTTGACTTTAACAGCAACAGACCCCTCATCCACGCTACCAGTCACGTCATTCATAACCTTGCCCTTGATATTCTCAATCATTGTCAGTTCGATACGCAAAGACGCATAGAACTTCAACGCCCGGCCACCAGGCGTAGTCGTCCGCTTCGCCCCAGACCTCTTTGCAAACCCTGTCTCAATCACATCGTGAACATGGTTAATAAAAATCATAGCAACATTGGAATCCTTCACCATGCTATTAAGACGTTTAAGCTCCTGTGCCATCGCCTTAGCCAATATTGCAACTCCAGAAGCACCCACCTCAGCTTGCCATTCTTTCTGTGTCACCATAGCTGCTAATGAATCCACTACAATAAGCCCTACCAGATTATTCTTAATGTAAAGCTCGGCTATCCCCATACCTGACTCAAAACTCTCAGGCTGCACAAGAATAAACCGATCACTTGACAAATCAAGACCGATCAACCTAGCATAGCCTGGATTAAAAGCATGTTCAAAATCGAGATAAAGTATCCCTTGCCCATCTGCTTGCACATTCTTACAGGTATGCAGCATCAAAGTCGTCTTACCTGAAGAAGGCAGGCCGTAGAGTTCCGTCATCCGTCCTCTAGGTATTCCACCAACCCCAGTAGTCTTATCCACCAGCATTGATCCAGAGGGTATGGATTGAATAGCCAGCACATCTTCCTCTTTGAAATTGATTATGGCCTCTTTCTCGATATGCTGCCTTACAAACTGCTTGGCCTCTGCTAACGACATCTGTTTATCTTTCATAAGCGAAGCTTACCCCTATCCTCCCATAATGATACCAACACCTTCCGTTGCTTGTGATTTGCCCAAAGACACATCGCACCCGCAGCGGACGCTTTAACTATAGTCGGATACTTCTCATATATGTAAAATGCCCTACCTAACTGTGCTAATGCAAAGGCGTCCGTTGCATCCTCACGATGCTTCCTTGTTGAGGACAAACACGTATACCCAAAAAACTCAGCTACGGCTTTCATCACGGCTTCCTTGGGTATAGGTGTCCTATCGTGATTATGCAAAAACTGCTTTAGCCGCATAGGAGCTACAAAAAGCATTTGATGATGTGCTTGCCAGATAAGCAATCTAGTCATACCACCAAGCTCAGCGGCGTTGTAAGAATCAAAAGACTTACTCTGCCTCGTATAATCCTCAATCACGGTTAGCTCAGGCTTATATTCCTCTACCACATGCAGAAAAGCGTGTGCTGCCTGAATTCGAGCAGCTGTGGTATCCTCTTGAACATCTATCCAATCAAGCTCTACAATTTGCCAACTCTTCGGCTCCCAAGGATCATCGTGCCAATCCTTCGGATCAGGAACTTCTATGGTACAAATAGCCGAATGAACACTTGCCAAATCTATACCTGTAATCCTCATTCGACCTCGCTCCAACCTCGATGCCCCACAAAGGTAAACGGCTCATCCAAAATCGGATATGTCTGCTCAATCTGGAAAGCTGTCCACATATCAGCATGATGCAGAAGCAGGGTCAGAGGTGTCTCCTTCAACTTAACACCGCTATTATCATCAATGTACTGGCCATCATGATAAAGGATCGCCTGTGCTTCCCATGTAGACAAATCAATCTTGCTGGAGACTACAGCCAAAGAACGAGCAGCCACGCCCATGTAAACAGGAGCTAGCGGTCCCGTCTCTTGTTTGGCATATGGATCGCCTGATTTCCAGCTAACATCAACCCGTGAATCATAATATGGTCTTCCCGGCGTACCAAGCTTCCCTACATCATGCAACAACCCTACAATAACACAACTTTCATCTGTTATCTTTGGGTAAAGCAATCGCTTCATACGGATCAAAACAAGAGTTACGCCAACATGATGAACCAACAAACCACCCCTCTTGGCTAGATGATACTTATGAGATGCCGGAGCTTCAAAATACCCCAGCTTATTGAGAGTGCTAGTAAGCTCATTAAACTGCGTTAGACGATGCTTATCACGAATCAAACAAGTAAGCTCATAAAACCACTTCTGAGTTTGTGCTTGAAGTATCCTATCATTTGGATACTCGTCTAAATGAAGGCCGCAGGGAAACTCCACCTGCGGCTTTTGTTCTCCTACAACGGAAAGCATATCGCACCACCTACTTCAGATTCAGAATGTCATCAAAGTTCAAAACTACCTTTGTTGGATCAGCCGGCCCAATAGTTGGCCCAACGGAAGGTATTGCCGGAGGCAAAGTAGTAACCACCTCACCAGTCGCCTTCAATGGCTGCGGCGGAGACAAGGGCTGCTTATTATCAATACCACCAAGCAACTGCTCAAGATCGGCTTCGGTTAAAGCCGATCCAACCTCAGAAGCCAACGCCTCAGCCTGAATATCAGCAGGGGCTTTCGTGATCACCTTCTGAACAAGCTCCTTCATCTGCTGAGCATCCACCTTCCGGCATAACAGCTTATCAATATCAAGATGACGATCTGTCTTCCAAATATCACCAACTCGTTGCTTGAGTTCTGGACTCATCAACCACAAAGCCGGCCCAGCAGCCACATCAATATCATAACGCTGCCAGTTCTTCTCAGTGCAGGTGATGATCAAATCTTTTCCACGAAGCTTGCCGTGATTCTTCTGCCGTTCAGTCAGCATATTGAACTTATCGTTTGAGAATGACCACGCCTGTATCTTGAAAGACAGCGGCTTGAGAAGTTCTCCCTTATTACTCGTGGTATACCGCAGGATATGAGTAACAAAATGTCTCTGTGGTATAGACACCGGGACATCTCTTCCCTCTGTTGCAAACTTACAGGCAATGCACTTACCAGGATCACTCAACTCTCGCATGACGGTATCATAATCGCCATGACATTCA
>Ga0315289_10002311_pt1 | contig 29334 bp, 16 predicted proteins | sample YL17G11_40_MG_FD_203452 | JGI IMG/M metagenome (GOLD analysis project Ga0315289, IMG submission 203452) | Sediment microbial communities from Yellowstone Lake, YNP, Wyoming, USA - YL17G11_40 | ecosystem: Environmental > Aquatic > Freshwater > Lake > Sediment | place: USA: Wyoming | collected... | reverse complement strand
GCAGAAAACATGGTTGCAGAACATAGCCGACACATAATCGATCCTGTCAGTAAGGGGCATATATTGAAGATAGGTTCGGTTTTCAGCTATCTTTTCCATAGACCTATGCAGATAGCCGACGTAGGGAACCACATCCACAATCACCTCGCCATCCATTTTCAAAAGGAGTCGGCAAACACCATGAGTTGAGGGATGCTGGGGTCCCATGTTGACTAAGAATTCCTCAGCGCCAACCTTCTCCACCATGGTGTCAGGAATATTTCCCGATGGATTAAACAGATTTTTCCGATTGGTTTCATCGGTTTCATCTGTTGGGAATTTCCGTTTTGGGAATTTATTTTTTAGGTAGTCTGACAAAATCTTTTCCCTCCCAATCTTTTCTCATTGGGTAGCCTTCGTTCCAGTCCTCGGGAAGAAGTATGGGTCTGGGATCGGGATGATTTCTAAAAGTCATCCCGAAAAGCTCTGCTATTTCTCTTTCGTGCCAGTTGGCCGCATTCCATACCGGAGTGACAGAATCTATCTCCCCATCTCTGGGTAAAGAAGTTTTTATAGCGATCTTATGTTTATGAGTGAAAGAGAAGAGATTGTATACTAATTCCATGTGATCGATATAGTCCACACAGGAGAGGCAGGCTAGAAGATCAAAACTAAGCTCGGGAGTTTCTTTGGCAAATTTACATACTTCCAAAATTAAATCCTTGTCGACTTTGAAAGCGGCATCCACCCCCACAAAAGGGAACTCTTCGATTTTATTTGGAAACTTATCTTGAAAGGTTTTGGTTATTTCTTCTTTGGTCATGGTCTTGATTGACATCAGACCAGCACCTAACTTAAGTTAGGTGCTGGCTTAGTGATTCTTCTAACTCCAATCCGCAATTTTTTCCTTCTTGATCTTCTCCTGAAGCTTGATACATCCTTCCATCAAAGATTCTGGTCGGGGAGGACAACCGGGGATATAGACATCCACCGGAAGGATGAGGTCTACACCTTTTACCACGCTGTAACAATCGTAATAGAATGGTCCTCCGACTATGGCACAGCCTCCCATGGCGATCACATATCTCGGCTCTGCCATCTGTTCGTAAAGCCTCTTCACTCGGGGAGCCATCTTTTTGGTCAAAGTTCCAGCCACAAACATCAAATCCGATTGCCTGGGAGAGGCACGGAAGATCATCCCGAACCTATCGAAATCATAGCGGGAGGCTCCGGTGCACATCATCTCCACCGCACAACAGGCTAAGCCGAACAACATATACCAGAGGGAAGAGGCTCTGGAGTAGTTTAAAACATCATCCAAAACCGTGGTCACCAAACCTCCACCCGGAAGATGTTCAAAATACACTGGCAACTTTTTGATTACACCCATTTCAAAGCTCCTTTTTTCCACACATAGACTAAACCAAAGATCAAAATAGCCAAAAATATCATCATCTCAACAAAAGCAAAAAATCCCAAACTTCTGTAAACCACTGCCCAAGGGAACAAGAAAACCACTTCCACGTCGAAGATCACGAAAATCAAAGCATAAAGATAATAGCGAACGTTATATTGAACCCAAGCCCCTCCGAATGGAAGCTCGCCACATTCATAGCTTTCTAATTTATCCGGATTTGGGTGGTGAGGTCTGATCAGGCGGGACAAAAAGAAGACAAATATAACAAAGATCACACCTATCGCACAGAAAAAACCTACGTATGCATAGTCGCTGGGCACCGATGGTCTTCCTTTGTGAGTCTTTTTCGGTTCTTAAAGTAAAGAATTTGTCAACATCCAAGCACACGATCTATTTGCAAGTGAATTTCTTCACAAATAGTTTAAATAAAAAACGCTTTTTTCAAAATTTGTCAAGAAAATTTTTGAGATATCCTCAAAAAAACTATCTGAAAAGAATAGTTGGAGTGTTCGCCTTTAGGCGAACCAGTAAGTCCATTGTCCTTCGATAAATTTCAGGTCCCGCTAATGGTCATCAACTATTTAACTTGACGTCTCTTGTAACTACAAGTTGTTCTAACTGACTTTAGTCAGGTTTAGGTGCTAACGCCACTAAAGTGGCTTAGAACTAAACCTTAATTTTATGTGCAAACAGAATATGTTAACTTATTTGGTTGAAGACCATAAGCGGGACATTCCAGAAAAACCTTACCCTATCTGACTTTTTCAGAGTTCTCTCAAAATAAACTTGACAAAAAAGTTTTAGATTTTATTTTAGCTGGGTAATTGTGGAAGTCTTTGATTTTATCGTATTCTCAATGAATTTATATTTAACTTAAAGGAGGATGATAGCATGAAGAGAAACAAAGCCTGGTGGGTCAGGGTGATTGTTTTGGCAGGATTTGTTCTTGTGCTTCTGGTTTCCTCAAGTTTTGCTCAAGAGCTGAAGATCGGATACGTAGACGTTCAGCGATTGAAAGCGGAATACAAAGAGTATGTCCAAGCACAGGAGAAATTCAATAAGCTTATGGTAGTTTGGCAGGCAAAGGCAGATTCTCTGCAGAACGAGATGAATGAATTACAGAAAAAGGTGCAGAACCCCCCGGTCACGATGCGTCAGGAGGCTATAGACCAATTGCGGGAAAAACTCTTGGTTAAACAGAAGGAATATCAGGACTTTGCGAACCAAGTGATGGGTCAGGATGGTGAAGCGGCGAAAAAAGAGTATGAACTTTCCAAACCCCTGATGGATAAGATAAATGCGGTAATAAGGCTTATCGCCTTAAAGGAAAACTATGCCTACGTTTTGGACTCAACCGCCGGAACGGTTCTATACGCCAAGGATGAATTGGACATAACTAACAAAGTTTTAGCAGAACTGAATAAATAAAGAGAAAAATGTAGCGGAGAGCTTTAGCTCTCGAAGTTGGTTCAGGAATGGGAGGGATTGTTGCCTTAAATATTCTTCTCAAGGGTTTCGTTAAAAAAGGTTTCGGTGGCGGTTACGTATCGTTTATCGTAAAGGCGGTTTCGTTTATTCGTATGAATGCATACGCATCGTATTAAGACTAAAAGCGAAACCAATCTCAAGACACAGACTTCGTGCATCCGAAACCGATACGTAGACGAAACCCAAACCGATCCTTATGGATCCAAATTCGGATAAACGAGAGACAGGTTTAAACAACAGCCCCTCCAATTCCCGAACCAGCTTAAACTATATAGTGTCGTCCGTCACGTTCGTCTATTATTCGGGCGGAGCTAAAACTCCGCCCTACTTGTTTGGTCCTTAGTGACAACTATTCAAAATGCCCTACTTAGCATATTTTGGCACGGTGTTCATCTCCCTGTTTTTAGTAGTAGATGTGGTAACTAACTTGCCCATCTTTCTGTCCTTGACTGAGAAATATTCTACCATAGAACGGAAAACCATAGCCAAAAAATCACTTCTGGTTGCTCTGGGAGTGCAACTCTTATTTGTCATTTTCGGAAACTACGTCTTTGGATATTTAAACATCAAGCTCTACTCGTTTTCCATTGCCGGAGGCATTTTGTTGTCCATAGTTTCGATGGAGATGCTTTTTGGACACAAAACCCGCACCGAATACCATGAAGAAAAAGATCGGAAAGAGGAACAGGAAAATATCACCATAGTCCCGCTTGCCATTCCATTGCATACTGGTCCTGCATCCATCGTTACCGGGATGATCATCTTCGGTAAAGCCGACACTTTGATTTTGAAATCTATCTTCATTTTTTCCACTATTTGCGTCTATTTAGTATCTATGCTCATCTTGATCAAATCCAGTTTGATTTTTAAAATCTTCAAGCCTTTAGGGATGAGGGTCATCACTCGGGTAATGGGGCTTATCCTACTCACCCTCGCAGTTCAATTTGTGATCAACGGAATCAAGGAAGCATTAAAATAGGTGAATATGTTGCTTTGTCAGTTAAATAAAGATTGCATCTTCTGGGTTTCGTTTTAAAAGGTTATGGTTTAGATTCGCTTCGCTCACTACAAGTCGGTTAAGTATCGCGTAGAAAGTCATCGTCATCGTTCGAGGTCTAAGATACGACAGACGAAACCAAGAGACGATTTACGATACGTAGCCTAAACCTAAACCGCCAAACGATAATCATATCCGAAGGATTCGCCTATGTCGGAGAAATCTTATTTTGTAGATAGAGCACTACGGGATCCCATTCTGACAAAAAGAAAGGGTGGAAGAAATACGTTCCACCCTTTCTTTTTCAATAGCAAAAGTTTTGGGGCTATTTCAGAAATGAGGTAACTTCGACTTCTCCCAACGATTCCAGTTTGGGTTTAACCTCTTCAGCTTTGCTGACCACCACCAGTTTTATATTATCCGGATCCAGATACTTTTGGGCGACCCGTAAAATATCATCGGCGGTGACGGCACTTATGTTCTTGCGGAAATTCTTTATGTAGTCCTCTCCCAAGTCGTAAATCTCAACAATCAAAATCTGGGTGGCAATCTGTTCCGGGGTCTCAAATTGCAAAGGAAAATATCCGTTATAAAAGGATTGGGTTTCAGAAAGTTCCTTCGGAGAGACCTTTTCGGTGCGTATTCTTTTCATCTGATCTAAAATGGCTTGGATTGCTCCCAGGGTTGAGTCGACCCGGGTGTAGGTGCCAACCTCGAAGGCTCCTCTTAGCCTATATGAATCAAAAGTGCAGTATATGTCATAGGTGAGTCCTCTTTTGGCTCGGACCTCATCCACCAAGCGAGAGGCGAATCCTCCCCCTCCTAAAATGTAGTTCATCACCCGGATTGGAAAATAATCCGGGCTTTTCCTGTCGATGCCGAAGTGTCCAATCTTGATGTAAGATTGAGTTAAATCCGGCTTGTCCACCAGAAGTATCTGGTGTCCCTTTATCTGAGGAGGGGGGACAAAATTCGGTGTAGCAAATTCTCTTTTCTCCCAAGAGCCGAACTTGCTTCTGACCTTCTTCAACACATCGGCGGTTTTGACGTCCCCCACCACCGCTAAGATGGCATTATTGGGCACATAATAAGTTTTGTGAAAATTAACTATGTCCTCCCTGGTGATCCCGGATACACTCTCTTCGGTCCCTTCCCGGGGCTGACCATAGGGATGCTCGCCAAAAACAAATTCTCTGAACTTCTCTTCTGCTACCGATTCAGGATCATCTTTTTGTTGCATTATTCCAGCCAGGGTCTGTCTTCTTAATCTCGCTATCTCGTCCTCTTTGAAGGTAGGATTCAGGATGATGTCTGTCAACAAGTCCAAGCCGGTATCGAAATATTTATTGAGCACGCGACAGGTTGCAAAGGTGGCATCCCAGTCCGCTCCCGCATCCAGGCTTCCTCCTACAAAATCGATAGCTTCGGAAATCTGTGTTGCATCTTTGGTCTTGGTGCCTTTTCGCAGAAGTCCAGCGGTCAAATCGGCCAGTCCCGCTTTACCCGCAGGATCATAAGCTGAACCTGATTTCAGCACCAACCTGAAAGCCACCACCGGCAGCTCATGGTGTTCAATCACTATCACCCTCAGACCATTGTCCAAAATCTCCTTCTTTATCTCGGGAAGCTTTATCTCCTGGGCAAAGGCGTTTCTGAAATTGCCCGAAGTTAAGAACAGAAGAAAAGCGATAAGGATTGTGTTCACCACAACTATCTTTTTTCTCATTTTTCAGCTCCTTTTTTGAGAATTTTTGCTTGGCTTAAGTTTCTAGTCAGTTGAATCCCTTACGGTGTGGAACCCTGTTCTTGAGGTGCTTCTGGAACCAGCACTACCACGTTTCTATTGTTCTCGTTAAAATATTTCTTTGCCACTCGCATAACATCTTCGGCTGTAACCTGCTGAAATTTCTTCGCCTCATCAAAAAGCTTACTGTAATCTCCGAGCTGAGTTTGATAATAGCCGATCTGGTCGCCTTTATCCTCCACAGATTGAAGACCAAAAATGAATTCCGATTCAAGCTGGTTTTTGGCTTTTTGCAGTTCTTTTTCATTCACCGGCTCATTTTTGAGTTTATCGATCTCTCCAAACAGGGTATTTCTCCCCTCCTCCGCGGTGCGTCCGGGTTGCATGATGGCGAAGGAATAAAAAAGTCCCGGGTCCTGCAAAAGGAAACAGTCGCCTCCTACGTGCAAAGCAGACTGATCCTGGTAGATCATCTTTTGGTAGAGACGAGAGCTTTGTCCAGTAAATAAAATTTTTGCCGCCACACTTAGGGGATAAGTGTCAGGATCCCCAAATTGAGGGATGTGATAGCCGACCATGAAAGCTGGCATTTGGGCAATCTTATGGATGTATGCGATCCTCTCCCCTCTTTGCTCAGGTTCGACCGTTCCCACCTTGGGTGGAGGTGATTGAGCTGGAATGTCATCATAGTATTTGTGCATCACTTTCATGACTTCTTTAGGATCCACATCTCCAACTATCACCGCCGTGGCATTATTGGGGGCATAGTAAACTTTATAGTAATTTTTGAGATCGTCTAAGGTGATATTGTCCAGATCCGACATATAGCCGATCATATGCCAATGGTAAGGGTGAGCCACAAAGGCGCTGTTAAGCATCTGTTCAAACACCGCTCCAAAAGGAGAGTTGTCTACACCCATTCTCCTCTCCTCTTTGACTACTTCCCTCTCCGAGGTAAAGTTTTCAGGAGTGGGCGTTAGGTTTTTTTGTCTTTCCGATTCCAAGTTGATGGCTAACTCGAGCTTGTCATTTGCCAGTTTTTCATAATACTCGGTAAAGTCGAAGCTCGTTCCAGCGTTGTTTATCCCTCCGTTGGCTTGGATTATACGGGCATGCTCTTGAGGTCCAACATTTTTGGAGCCTTTGAACATCATATGCTCGCATAGATGGGAAATTCCCGTGATCCCTGGCCTTTCGTTTTTAGAGCCGACATTATACCAAACCTGATAAGTTACGACCGGGGTGGAGTGATCCTCAGAGATCAACACGGTCAGACCATTGTCCAGAACGTGCTTCTCTACCGGAAAGCTTATCTGCCCGAACCCACTTTCGCAAATAAATAGTAAAAACAGAATAGTTAAAAAACTACGACCTATGGATTTAAACATAACAACCTCCTGCAAAAGGTTAAGAGTCATCTTCTAAAAATCACATAAAATCCAAAACTTGTCACAAATTTACGAATCTGGGTGGCAAAAGTCAACCCTTTTAAAAAAATATGTCTAATTTGGCGTTTTATTTTATTTTGATATCATAAGGCATCAAAAGAAGAATTTGATCATTCTCAAAGATATTACTCTCTTTAAGTTTCTCCACGATGGATTCCAAATCAGGTGAGAATGAAAACATATTCTCAAAGCTAACCTTGAGCCCTCCTCTTCCTTTGGGCAGGCTAAGGATTTCGACCTCAGCATCCTGGGGTATACCTGCTTTTTCCTTGGCAATGGCTAAAGCTAAGTTCAGTCCACCCAGCTCATCCACCAACCCATTTCCCTTGGCTTGCCTTCCGGTCCAGACTCTGCCTTTCGCTACGGCATCGACCTCTTCATAAGACATCTTCCGACCTTCTGCCACTTTCTGCACAAAATCATCATAAGCTTCCCTGGTCCAACGTTTGACCATTTCTCTTCCTTCATCCGTGAATTGACGAGTGGTGGTGAAAAAATCGGCATGTTTTCCTCTTTTGACCGTCTCTTTAGTAAAACCGATCTTTTCATATAAGCCTTGTAAACTAAATTTGCCACTGATTACTCCAATAGAGCCGGTATAGGTTCCCGGAAGTGAAACTATGGTATCGGCGGCACAGGAAATCCAATATCCTCCTGATCCAGCCACGTCCGACATGGAGACGATGAAAGGCTTCTTTCCTTTGGTGCGGATGATTTCCCTTAAGATCACATCAGAAGCCATACCTGATCCGCCTCGGCTGTCAACTCGGAAGACGATAGCTTTAACGGTTTTATCCTCACGCGCAGTCTTAATGGCATCGGCTATGGTTTCAGATCCCATAATATCCCCTAGAAGGAAATTTTTTCCACTTTCACTTTCCAAGATCGAACCAGTGGCAAATATGACCGCAACCTTAGGAGGAATAGCCCAGTTGTATTTGTAATAGGTGCGACCTGCATATCTTTCATCCTTTAGCCGATGAGGCTTTTTCCCCAACATCTGTTTCACCAGATCATCTATTTGGTCGTAAAAGATCAAGGTGTCCACCAAATTTGCCTTATAAGCTTCGGAGGCGGTAAACGGTCCTTGATCAATCTTGGACTTTACTTCCTCTTCACTCCATCCCCTCTGAAAAGCTACATCCTTGGTGATCTGATCATACATATCATCCAGAAGGGAATTGACCACTTCTCGGTGTGCATCAGACATCTTGTCTCTGGTGAGCAGATCCGAAGCAGTCTTATAATCTCCAATGTGCTCCAAATCTGCTACAATTCCCAGCTTGTCCAAGGTTCCTTTGATAAAGGTGACTTCGGCTTCCAGCCCTGTAAACATTAAATAACCGGTGGGCATCATCACAATTTTATCAGCCACGGTGGCAATATAGTATTCCTTATTTCCCCCAAATTCCATATAAGCAATTACGCTTTTGCCACTCTCCTTGAAATCCAAAATCGCCTCTCTTATCTCCTGGGTTTTTGCCAGCCCCATGTCTAATGGATCAATTCGCAGGATTATACCCTTAATCGATTCATCCCCTTTTGCCCTTCCAATTTCGTTTAGCAAATCTATCACGGTTGGTTTCTTTTTCCCAAAGATTCCCGCTCGGGTATTTTCCTCCACGATCTGGCCCGAAAGCCTAAGCTCCAGAAAATTGTCTTTTCTTTGAAGCAAGGTGCGGTATCTATCTTGGGACAAATTGACGAAAGTCATCCCTTGATTAAAATCATGGTTTTTTGTTATAGAATTATAAGAACCCATACCCAGATTGGGAAAGTTGATCCTCCCCCCTATTCCGAAGTTTCCGTCATTATCAATATCCCCTGAGATGACGAAGCCATCAAAGGGTTCCAGCTCCGCTTTATATCTTGTCGCGGCATCTTCTAACTTTTCTTTTTCGGTCATCGATCCATCCACAGATAAAGTCAATCTATCCCCAATCGGTCTCATTGCCAGACCACAATCAAAGGAAACGTCGGTCTTTTCTCCTTGAAACCGAGGACGGTTAAGGTCTTTGGCTACCATCCCAAAGGAAAGAAATTCAAAAGGTCGCAAAAGAAGTCCGATTTTCCAAGAGGAGAGCTTGTCGTAATCTTTGTATCTCGACCCAAACCAGCTATAACTTGATCCCCAATATAATCCATTTGCGAATTTTCCTCCACTGGCTAAGGTATGTTTTCGATAAGTTAGCGAAGTTACGTTGCCCAGCCATTCGATTGAAAATCCCAGATGTCCCGCAGAAAGAAGCCAAGCATTATCCCCTTCAAAGCTTGAGTCAGAATAGGTGTGAAAGAAGGCGGATTGCAAACCTCTTCTTAGTCCCAAGCCGGCAGGATTATACTTTACAGCAAATATATCATCGGAGGTAGCAACAGAATTATAAGGAAGAACAAAACTTTCGGTTGGGGATTGGTAACAAAAACCGAAAGAAGTTAAAAAGATCAAAAAAATAAGAATTGAAGAGATAGTCTTGATAGTTCTCATCTTTAATCTCCTCTGGAAATAGGTATTAGGTGTAAAATGCAAGGCATGAGGGCAAGTTTTTCTCCACTTTGGTGATTGAAATCTTTGACTTTGTTCCCACTTGCATTCTCAATTTAAAAGGTCCCGACCAAAAACCACAACCTTATCATACGACTTTCCGATTTGCAGAGTTTCATAAACAATTTAATGGTTCCCTCTTACAAGCGACAAAATCCTCATTCTTTTACAGTCGTCTTCCTGTTGTATATGAACCTGCGTATCAGCCAAATTACTATGCCCAGGGCGATGATGACCACAACTATGAGCTTTTCATAGTGTTTGACGTGACCGATTAGGACCTCTACGCTTGCTCCAAACGCATAACCCACATAGCCGATAATTATGGACCAGACCAGACAGGAAATGAAAGCAAAAAACAGAAAGTCTCTTGCCCGCATTTTCATCAAACCGAAGAATGCGGCGGAAGCAAATCGTAACCCGTAAAAATAGCGAGTTAAAAAGATAGCCCAGATCCCATATTTGTCAAAAAGCTTTTTGGCTTTGGGGTAATAGATTCTAACTTGAGGAAACTTTGAGATTATCCCCTCTCCTTTTTTCCTCCCTAAAAAATATAAAGCCACATCCCCCAGGTAAGCTCCAGCCAATGCCACTATTATGATGAGGTTTAGATCGAGATAGCCTCTTTTAGCCAAAAAACCAGCCGCTATCAGAAAGGATTCCCCCTCCAAAAAAGAGCCCAAGAACAATGCCGGGTATCCAAAATTGATGATTAAATTTTCCAAAGGAGTTCGCCTTCGTTATATCAATTTTCTTCCTCTCGCACAAAACTATGGCTTGCACTCAAAAACTATTTACTGCACTATTTCTCTTAAGCGGCTGTCCTCCAGTTTTAATTTTCTGATCATGGCATCGTAGTGCCTTATGCTTCTGGAAGCTTTTACGATCAAATAGATACCCCAAACTGTTAAACCCACACATAATACTACAAGGGGAATGAATAAAGTTAATATTTCAAAGACTCTGTAATACTTGGAGGTGACGACCAGTATGGTCAAGACTGATAAGGGAAGGGTAATGACTGCGATTCCGGTGCGCAATATTGAAAGAGAAGTCCTTTTCTCTGCTAAGATCACTTGAATTTCGTCAAGAAGAAATTCTTTGTTACTTTTTTCCATTTATACTCTAAGCTTTTTTCTACGAACCATGAACTAATAGACCATGAACTGATTTTGTAATCCGCCGTTGCCTGAAATATAACCTAACTGCAATCCTTAAAGCAAGAGATTTTTTTTCTTGACAAAAGCACCAATCAATGTTTATTGGTCATGAAATTAAGAATTGTCCTCCTCGTTCGTCACGGACGCCTCGTCCGTGGCGCTTTATGGTAACGACAATGTGTACGTTACCAACGAAAGAGAATAAAAATGAAAGCTTTGAGACTATTCTTCTCCTATGGATCCTGCGGAATTTTAATTTTTCTTCTCTTCCTTAGCTGTGGAAAAAAAGAAGACAACTTTGTCACTTTAAGCTGGTGGCAGTTCTGGACCAATCCCGAAGTTAAGCCAACTATTTTGGAATTGATCAAACAATTTGAAAAAGAGAACCCCAACATTAAAGTTAACCTGACTGATTTAACCTGGTCGGATGGGCATGAGAAAATCGTGGTGGCATTCGGCTCGGGGACTGCACCGGATGTTTTGGAGCTCGGTTCGGATTGGCTGCCGGAATTCTCTTATCAAGACGTCTTATTAGATATTACCGCTGAAGCAGAAAAGATTAAAAAGGAATTTCTGATGTGGGAGCCAGCTACCATTGGGGGTCCTACGGATGCTTCGCAAAAAATCTTCGGTTTCCCCTGGATTCTGGACACGCGAGTTTTGTTTTACAATAAAGACCTAATGAAAAAAGCGGGACTTGACCCGGATAAGCCACTAACAAACTGGAATGAGCTCTTAGATTATTGTAAAGCGGTGAACAAATTGAAACCTCTTGCTTATGGCTTTGGGGCAAATTCAGCCGAGAGGCACAGGCTATATAAAAAATTCTTGCCCTTCGTCTGGGCAAACGGCGGAGAGATATTGTCGCCGGATCAAAAGGAATCAAAGATAAATAGCGCTGAGGCTATTCGGGCATTAGAATTCTATAGGGAACTAACTCTGAATGGAATGATAGATACTCAAGCCATGCTGGATGAGGCTTTCAAAAATAATAAAATTGGCTTTGTGATTTCCGGTGGCTGGCTTTTAAATGACTTAAGAAAAAATTATCCACAACTGAATTTTGGGATATGCTTAATGCCCAAACCCGAATCGGGTCGAGGAACACCCGCTTCCTTTGCGGGTGGCGAGTTTCTGGTGATAAACAAGAAGACCAAAAATTCTCAAGAAGCTTTAGAATTGATAAAATTTCTGATTCGAAAGGACAATTGTTTGAAGGTCTGTCGAGCCATCGGTTCCGGATTTCCATCCGCCAAAGGTGCAGAACTTGATCCTTATTATCGGAATAATCCTGATCTTTCAGTATTCCAAGAGCAACTAAAATATGCCATCTCTCCACCATCTCATCCTAAGTGGGTTTATATCGAAGAGATCATTGAGAAAGCGGTGGAGGAGGTGATGTATGAGAAAAAGTCGGCTCAAGAAGCTTTGGATGAGGCAAAATCAGAAACCGATAAATTGTTAGAATGATATTTCCTAATAGATTAAAGTGATTTTTCCCAACAGATTAAGCAGATAAGTCAATGCTCATTTGCTTCAGGTGAAATTGAATACACAAAACTACGAATTTATCCGTTCTTTCCGCTCAATCCGTTCACGGTGAATCCGTTCAGGATAAATCCGTTGACCGCTTAATTAGTTGACCGCCGCACAATGAAACAAAAAACCACAATAATCTTTTTATCCCCCTGGATCCTTACTCTTTTTATTTTTTGGCTTTTTCCTTTGATTTACTCTTTAATTTTAAGCTTTTCAGAATACAATATTTTGACTGGTGAGTCGCATTTCGTAGGAATCTCCAATTATCTTGAGCTGTTGAAAGATCAGGATTTCTGGACTGCCTTGAAAAATACATCTTTTTTCGTGGTGGGAACAATTCCTTTCACCACCATCTTCGCTTTGATCTTGGCGATATTGGTCAATCAGAATATCCCTTTGAAAGGATTTTTTCGGGCGGGGTTCTTTGTCCCCTCCATTACCTCTCTGGTGGTGATCGCCTTGATTTTTATGAATTTTTATGCTAAGGAAGGGTATTTAACCTTTCTCTGCAATTTGGTTGGCGCTCCCTTCCCGGAGAAAGGATGGCTTTTCTCCACCAAGACCGCACTTTTTTCGATCATGCTTATGGACATCTGGATGAGTATCGGATTTTATATGCTTTTATTTTTAGCCGCACTTCAATCCATTCCTTTGGAGCTTTACCAGATCTCCGATACTTTGGGCGCAAACTGGTGGCAGAAATTCTGGCATGTGACCTTGCCTTATCTTAGACCGATGAGCTTGTTTGTGATTTTGATAAACACCATAAAGTCCTTTCAGATCTTTGTGGAGATCTTTGTGATGACCAAAGGGGGACCTTTGAATTCCACCTTGACCATGGTATATATGGTCTACGAAACCGGATTACATAAGTTCAGAATGGGCTATGCTTCGGCCGTGGCATACGTTCTTTTCTTTATCATTTTGATTTTTTCGGTGATTCAGCTAAAACTTTTCGGATATGGAAGAACAGTGGAAGACTGAAATGTAAGGGCGGGGCTTGTCCCCGCCCGATTTCGGGAGCAGATAAACTCCTCCCCTACGCAAAACCGTTATGAATATGCCCACTCGTAGGCATCAAAGGATAACATGAAGAATACAAAAAGAATTATATTATTCCTAATCTTACTTTTTGTCCTTATCGGCATGCTTTTCCCCATGTATTGGATGATCGCATCTTCATTGTCTTCCAGAGCCAGCTCAATTTTGAAAATCTCCAATCTTCTGCTTAAGGAATTCACTTTAAAAAATTATATTGACGTCTGGTCTTATGGTCCTTTTCCCCGCTTCTTTTTCAATAGCCTTTTTGTAGCCGTTATGGTCACTTTAGGGAATATGATCTTCTGTTTAATGGTGGGCTATGCTTTTGCTCGGAGAATTTTTCGATTCAAGAATGTCCTTTTTCTTTCAGTGATTATGGTTTTAATGATCCCGGTTCATATTTTAATTGTGCCCCTCTTTTTGATCATAAAGAACTTGGGTTGGTATGATACTTATTTTGCTCTGATCGTCCCCTGGCTGGTGAATCCTTTGGGAATATTTTTGATGAGGCAATACATTCAAGGTTTGCCCAGGGATTTGGAAAATCAAGCCAGGATTGATGGAGCGGGAGAGTTCAGGATACTTTTTCAGATCGTGGCACCTTTATGTAAACCCGCTTTAGCCGTTTTAGCCATTGAGGCATTTTTAGTCAACTGGAATTCATTCCTTTTTCCTTTTATTTTGACATCCAGCGAAAAGATGAGGACTCTGCCGGTAGCTTTAGCATTATTTCAAGGCTATCAAACCATTGACTGGCCTCATCTTTTAGCCGCCTCCAGTCTCTGCACCTTGCCGGTGATCATCATGTTTCTTTTCTTCCAAAGACAAATAATCTCCGGGCTTACTGCGGGGGCGATAAAAAGGTAAACTCCCAACAGATTGGTCAACGGATTAAACGGAGGTAGCGGATAAAGTCATTTCTTATCCGTTTCATCCAATGAACATCTATGGTTCGGGGTGAGGGCACCCCGAACCAACGCTCAATCCTCCACTTAAAACCCCACACTACTCCCCTCCGATTGAGACTGTCAAGTTTGATTTGATGAACCCTTTAGTTTCCAAGATAGTCTTAACACAATCCATCTTCAGCCCAGACTCATTCCTCTCCTTCATCGTCTTTTCCTTGTTTTCCTCTCGTAAGCATTAATTGTTCCTGAAAATACAACTAAGAGCTTCTTTTTTGAAAAGGTGAATCCTTGTTTGCAGATGTCACCAGTAAAATTAGAAATAATATATAAAACAATTCGAGCCTCTCTCTAAAAACAATAGCTATGCTAAGGCACTAAGTTATTGAGTTATTTAAAGATAGATACAAATGACTTCCATTGGAAAAATTTTTAAAAAACTTAAAAAAAACCATTGACATTTATATAAGATATGATTATATTATTAACTGTAAAACAGGGCAGAGATGGAGTTAATTTGGACTGATTCATCGGGCACCTAAGGTACTGAACCTCGCCCTTGTCTCTTCACACTAGCAATACACTAATATATGGTTTGGAACATGGAGTGTGTTTTTATCTTTCTACTCTTCGGGACACGGGAAGGTCTAACTTTATTCCATGTAACTTTATCTCACTAAAGCACTAACGTGTTCACAGAAAGGAGATGGATCAAAAACAAAACTAATTATAATCTTTTAATCTACCCGCTCCAGTATCCTATTAAACCCAATGGAGCATAGGGAGGTGATGTAAAAGAATTAACGTATTCAAGTATCAGAAGTTATGTAAATTGAGGAGTAAAACCAATTTTATTGGAAGGAGAAAAGTCATGAACTCAAAATGGCTTATTAAAATGACAATTTATTTGTGGGGAACCTTTCTCTTGATATTCTCCACAAACCTGTTGGCAGCAACTATTGAAGTAAGTCAACCAACTTACCTGACTTCAAATGATCGGTATGATCGCAATCCGTCCATTATATATGACGGATCGAATTATTGGTTGTTCTACACTAAAGCAGATCAACCTGGTCTAGCGGTTCGAGGACAAGGTGGTTATAATCCCGATGCCGACAAGTATGTGGTGTACTTCAAAAAGGCCACGAGCATTACCGGTTTGGCCAGTGCTGCCGAAACCGAGCTGACACTGTCTCGAACTAATCGCCCCCCTAGCTTTGACCAACGTGTGGTAACCGCAGTGTACGATGGGTCAGGTATTTGGGTCATCGCCAGCAGTGGCCAGTCCGGCACTGACAGAGGAATGTACTACTACAAATACAGTAGTGAGGGAATCTGGACAGGCCCAACTATTTTGATTTCCGATACTGGTGTTCCGAGGCGCGGTGGGCATATTAACGCAGTCTACGGAAGCGGCACAATCTATATCGTGTGGGAATGTAGCGATGGGACGTCGGATTTTCGCGCATATTCTATCGCTACCAGTACCCTCCATACCATGGTTGATATCAGCTCAGACAAAATGCCCAAGATCACTTTGATGGGCACCACCCTTTATGTGGTCAGCATAGAGGACGGGACGAGCGATATCGAAGTTTATTCTGCAACAGCAGATACGACTCCAAGTTTTACCCATCATTCAACAGCCATCCCCGGTGCCGGTCTTCCTTCTCTCTATGATCCCTGTATTTTCAACGATGGGAACAATCTCTATGTGTTCGCTGCCCCATATGTTCCAGCCAACGAACAGAAATATCTGGTGCAAACAAGATATAGCAGCGGCAGTTGGGCGACTCAACATCGAGTCACTTATGGGGGGTATGGTAGCACATATTGGTGGGAATACTGGCCCATAGGCTATTACGATGGGATGAATTTGTATGTATTCTATACGACTGAAAGCAGCAGCCCAGTATATGGTGACGGTGAGGTAGCCTACCTCAAGATGGATTGGAATCTTAGCAATGATCATTATTGCTATATTCCAAATGCCATCAATCAAGCGACTAGCGGTGATGTTATCAACGTGGCGGAGGGAATTTACTACGAGACTCAACTCCGAATCACGAAATCGCTGACTCTCTCTGGTTCTGGAGCCTCCTCCACCATCATTGATGCACAACAGAATCAGCCGCCTGACGAGGGCGTCGTTCGAGTTACATCAGGTACCGGCGGTCCGGTGCTCATACAAGGATTTACGATCCGAAATCCGGGTTTGGATTTATCTTACGGCTATAGAATCGTCCTGGCAGCCTACTTCACTGATGCGCCGGTCACTGTCCAGAACTGCCGTTTGATAGGTATATCTGGATTAGAGACTTATGGTTTCTACGTATTCCAGAATCATGGGACCAATGCGAAGGTCACCATAACGAGTAGTGAATTCGAGACGCTCTGGGCCGGGGTCCTGGGCGAGATGACTAAAGCAGCGGTTGAGGTAAGTAACAATGACTTTCACGACCTATTTCCACTGATCGAAGGCAGTGACACCTACACGCCCTATGCCGTGCAGTTCTATGACGAATCCGGAACCCACAACGATCAATTGCTGGAGATCTCGGGGAACAATATGCACGATTATGCGGGCCGTGGCATACAGTTCTATGCTGATGTAGGTGCAAAGTATACCAATGTAGAAATCACCAACAATGTGATCACGTCAGTCGGTAGTTCAGCAGGTGTTCAGGCTGGTATACGTTTCTTCAATGCCGCTGGTGACACAGACAATGGTGTTTACAACGCCCTGATAAGCGCCAACACAATAACAGGCGCTGGTGGAGCCCAGAGCAAAGGCATTTGGCTAATCGGACCTAATAATAACGTCACCGTTCAAAACAACTTCATAGGCAACACCGGGACCGGCGTGGCGACCACCTCTGGCAGTGCAGAATTTGCATCAGGTCTGGTTGTGCAGAATAACTCTCTCACGGGTAACACGATTGCGGTTAGCAATGGTTCTACAGATTCTACGAACATCATTGATGCCTCCGGCAACTGGTTTGGTGTCAATACACCAGCGGGCGTGGCCATGGAAGTCAGCAGTAACGTAGACTACACGCCGTGGCTGAACGATAGCACGGATACTAATCCCGGAACCCTTGGCTTCCAGGGTAGCTTCTCCTATCTGCACGTGGACGACAACAGTCCCCAGACTGGCACAACTGGCAGAATTCAGGAAGGTGTCAACTTGGTTACAGGCAGCACGCTCAACGTGGCGGCGGGGACGTATGTGGAGGACATCACCATAGGTAAATCTTTGACTCTAATTGGCGCAGGCACCGCTAAAGGGCTCACTTTGGTGAAGCCGGCAACGGATCAAGCTTATGTTCCTCCGCCCACCAATTCAGGTGTCACTGTAATGACCGTGACCGCTAATAACGTTACCATCAAAGATCTCAAGGTGGATGGGACCATGACCGCCGGTGACCCGGGCCAAAGGACCAACATGGCTAAGAGGGGAATCTACGGGTTGTCCGTGGCTAACCTCAGGGTAGAGGGTTGCGAGGTGATTAGGTGTGTCTCCGGGATTGTAGGTGTCTTATCCACCAACCTTAACTTCCATGGTAACACACTGGACGACTGCGGACATTCGTTTAATGTCGGTGGTGGCATCTATCTATGGGGCTCATCCGGTAACGTGGGAACTTTAGCCAAGCCAAACATCTTGACCAACATTGTAGACTGTGGCATCATGTACCACGCCAGCTCTTCTGGAAACGCTATCTATAATCAGATGACCAATTGTGAATTAGGAATGTTGGTCAATGGCAACAACAACCCCACCACATTCGATCACAACAATATAAACGGCACCTCGATCTATGGCGGCATACAGGTGGTTCATCCTGGAGCAGCTGTAACCATCAGCAATAACAGCGTGCTGTGCGACTATGATGCTCTGCTTGTGTTCAATAGTGGCACAAACACCGTCACCGTAACTGACAATCATTTCTACTATACTTCCACTAAAGGCTCAGATGAACAAAAACATTATCGCATCCAGTGGATGGGCGAGGAATATAGTGCTAAGATGGCAGTCGAGTCATTGAATGATAAAAGCGGTGAGAGTGGGATCTATCTATCCACCGAATCGACTTATGGGGACGGACCAGTGCATGCCACCATCACCGGAAACATTGTAGCCGGATATGATTATGATGTCGTTTGTCACGAGAGGTCAGGAGACCCAAGTCAGCTCATGGACGTAAACGCCAATGGCAGCTCAGCCACTAACTATTTTTACGGGTACGGTACCTATGCCTGGTATATGGATAACTGCAATGATAACATCGATGCTCAATACAACTATTGGGCTAGTACCACTCCGGAGGATGTTATCTGGCACCAGGTGGATAATGACAGTTTAGGTCTGGTGAACTTCGCTAATAATCAGGTTCCTCAAGTTTCTCTCATTCCCAGTTTTCAGTTGGACAAATGTGGCGACAAAGACACATTGTGGATAAATATGGATGGGCATGTGTTCGACATGGAGGCTTATTATTGCAGTTTGTCTTACAATAACAGCTACATCACCCCCAACACGGTGATAAATGGTCCGGATCTACCAGCTGGTAGTTTTAAGAGCTACTATTTCACAGCAAACAGGATTATAATCAATGTGGGAATCCTTTCAGGTAACTTTGATGGACCAGGACGGATTTTGGGGATTGTTCTAACGGCAAACAACCAAACGCTCCCAGATTCCACCGGAGTGAAGTTCCTGGCATCAATTATGCGTGATCCTAACAATCAAAACATTCCTCATACCACATCCGATGCTTATATCAAGATCGACTGCACCAATCCCACAGTGAGAGTCTTAAGTCCAGATTCAGCTGGGTATTATAAGTATTTCCCTACCCTGCAGATTCGCTTCACGGATAACTTAAATTTGAATAGAGGATATTATCGGATCGACAACTGCACTGGAGCGTGGACTGAGTATTGGTCATACAACTCAAACTCAAATGATACCACCATCAGCTGGACCGTGCCCAGCGTAAGCGAGGGATACCACAAGATCTACTTCAAGGTTACAGACGATGCCAGTAATAAGAATGACGACACCTGCAGCTACTGGTGGAGCTTCTACTATGACATTACCTCTCCTGCTCCACCCACCGACTTTGTGGCTCGACCGGGTCATCAGAAATGCAAGCTATCCTGGAAGAGTCCCACTGGTGATCCTTCTTTCCACAAGGTGATGGTGAGACGTAACCCTTGGGCAGTAGGAGCATATCCAGAATACGATGATGACTTCCCGACTCCGCTTGGCTTCCCTGGTAACTATACTCAGGGGACTTTTGTTTGCACCACTTCTGTAGAGAGTTACAGAGATTCTAACAACACCACTGCATTTCCACGCAATGCATATTTCTATGGCGCATTCTCTTATGACAAAGCCGGCAACTTTTCTTCGGTAGCCGCTTCGGCGGAAGATACGGCTACCAACTATTGGTTAGGAGACGTGGCAGGTCCTGGCGGGTTAAACAATTATGATGGGCAGGTTTACTATGAGGATTTGACCTGGTTTTCCACCACCTTTTGGAAGTCTCACGGTCAGCCCTTCTATCAGAATCAATTCGACATTGGTCCCACCTACAATGGGAGTGCCAAGGGGATACCGATGACCGACAATATCATCAATTTCGAAGATCTATCTATCTTTTCCATCAACTTTGATGCGGTCTTTCCCAATATGAAGATCGCCCCCATATTTGCGGAGGAGGAAATCACAGGTCCCTTAGGCTTGCAACTGTTAGTGCCAGCCACCAATTATCCCCAGGTAGGTGCAGCGTTCAAGGTCCGGGTGCTTTTGAGAAACAATCCGGACGTAGTGAAGAGCATTCATTTCACTCTCCCTTACAATGCATCCCAACTCGAATTTGTCCGGGTAGAAAAAAGCAAATTGCTACAGGGCACAACCTGGCCGGTATTCTTTAATGGAAGAGACATCGATCACAACATAGATGTTAACTTGGCTCTATTGGGTGGTGAAGCCACCATAGGTGGGTCCGGAGAAATAGCCATTATCACCTTCAAGCTCTTGCAATCAGGTAACTTGTCTTTAGCCTTCAACCTGATCGACTTTAGGGATAACCAAAATCATAAGCTTCTGGGAGATGGAAAGATTCTGGAACAGGAACTGAGCTCCGAGCTACCATCGGTCTATGGACTCAGCCAGAACTATCCCAACACCTTCAATCCCAGCACTCAAATAGCTTATCAGCTTCCCCAGGCTGGTCATGTTTCACTCAAGATCTACAACATCAAAGGAGAGCTGGTGTGTACCCTGGTCAACCAGTATAAGGAAGCCGGCCATCATACCGTGATCTGGGATGGCAAAAACGAAAACGGCGAAGAAGTCGCCAGCGGAGTTTACTTCTATCGCATGGTCTCAAATGATTTCAAAGCTACCAAAAAGATGATTATGCTCAAGTAAACTCCTTGGTGAACGGGGCGTTGGGAGGGAACCTAACGCCCTGCAACCTTTAAACCCAGATTTTTGGCAAAAAAGGAGTGCGACATATAAAAAGAGGTAAAACATGTTCCTAATCCAAAATAAAATTTTATATGCTTTGGTATGCATCGCATTTATTGTCTTGCCTTGGCATAGACCTTCATCAGCTGAAATCGGAAAGGTTTTCTTTGACCAGAAGGTAACTATTGTTCCTATGCTGGATAGTTGCCAGGTAGACATCGACGTGGACAGTAATTTGACGGGCATCCACTGCTTTAGAGTAAAAGTCGATTTTGATAGGAGCTTGATTCAGCTGGACTCGGTTGTAGAGGGTTCTCTCTTAAACGAGCACGGGGAAACATTCTTTTATTATAAAGACACCGCCGGCATCTACGATATATTCAACTGCATTATTGATCCGACAAATGGATTTGCCAATGGCCCGGGGGTGTTAGCGACAATGCAATTTGTGGCAGGCAACCACCCCGGAATCACACCTTTGACTTTTACCTACGTTCTATTTCAGGATACACTTTTGGAGCTGATTTACTGGAGTTATTCTAATGCTTGGGTGATCGTCTGTGGGCCTGAGACCTATCGTTTCGGTGACGCCAATAAGGACGGCGAAATAAATGTATCAGATGTGATTTATCTAATCAACTATCTTTTTATAGATGGTCCTGAACCCGTTCCTTTATGGATAGTAGGTGATGTTAACTGTGATATAAAAGTAGATGTCTCGGATGTGGTATATCTCATTAACTATCTATTTATAAACGGTCCTGAGCCATGCAATCCGTGTGAATAGCGAAAAGGAGGCAAAAAGCCATTGCAGATTGGGTTTTTCCAATAATCAACTATCTGTGTGAGGAAGAATCCGTACCCTATCCCATCCAGGGAGCAGATGTAAACCCGATCAAAGAGTCGATGTTTTGTATCATATAAGGGGCTGTTGCTCAGCTCTTAGAATTTCTAGGGGGACCCCGTCCGGGAGAGCCCGAATAGTTACTTCCTCAGATGGGTCTCCGTGAAGTCAAGAACTCCGGCAAGGCACCCTTTTCGTTTTCAGCACTGGAGTTCCTTTCTGACAAAAAGAGTCCAAATACTTCTGGTTTCCCACTGAACGGACCGCCAAGTAGGCTACAACGGTCGAATCCAATCCTCCACTTAAAACCCCACACTACTCCCCTCCGATTGAGACCTTCAAGTTTGATTTGATGAACCCTTTAGTTTCCAAGATAGTCTTAGCACAATCCATCTTCAGTCCAGAGTCATTCCTTTCCTTCATCGTCTTTTCCTTGTTTTCCTCTCATAAGCATTAATTGTTCCTGAAAACACAACTAAGAGCTTCTTTTTTTGAAAAGATGAATCATTGTTTGCAGATGTCAATAGTAAAATGAGAAATAGTATATGAAACAGTTCGAACCTCCATCTAAAGAAAATAGCTATGCTAAGGCACTAAGTTATTGAGTTATTTAAAGATAGATACAAATGACTTCCATTGGAAAAATTTTTAAAAAACTTAAAAAAAACCCTTGACATTTATATAAGATATGATTATATTAACAACTGTAAAACAGGCTAGAGATGGGGTTAATTTGGACAGGTTCATAGAGCGCTTAAAGCACTGAATCTCGCCCTTGTCCCTTCACACTGGCAAAACATTAATATTAAGTTTGCAGCATGAAGTGTCTCTTCTTTTTTCAACCCGCATTTAGAGAAGGAAGGTTACCCTTACTTCTCATAACTATAACTCAATCAAGCACTAAGCTATTAGCAGAAAGGAGGTAAACTAAGGGTAAAATTACCCATTTTTTCCCACTGTATTCGCCACAAATTCACGGGACTGAAGGAGGTGATGTAAGGGGGTTTAACTACTTATGTATTTAAAGTTGTGTAAACTGGAGAGTAAAATCTTTTCATTGGAAGGAGAAAAATCATGAACTCAAAGGGGTTTATTAAAGGGGCAATTTGCCTGTTAGCAGCCATTTTGGTTTTAACTGCTGGGGCGGGGTGGGCGCAGACAATTCAAACAAGCGGAAAGAAGGTTTATGTTCATGAACAAATGTTCGATAATGAACAAATCTTGGGTAATAAAGTTGGAATGCAAGAGAAGAATTATGGCTCACCTCCGTTTGACAATCCAAATTATTACTATGCTGCTGTAAAAACTGCACCATCCGGAGTATGGTACAGGCAAGCTGGATTAAGTCCGAATGGACAAAAAATAGTTGCAGGAAAACAATATACCGACGGAAGCATAACACGTCGTGAAGTCGTACTGATGGATGCCAACGGCACAAACGAGATTATCATCTCCCCGGGCAACTCGGGTGAAGGGGATATCTATCAATACGGGAATCCTTTCTGGAGCGACGACGGGTCAGTGATAGGTTACGTAGAAACGCATAATGCAAACCCGAACAAGGTCGTCCGTTATGTTGTTTCCTCCGGCACGAGGAGCTACATCTACGAACCGGTTTCACCGCTCGACGTTTGCAATTCGGATTTCGTGGGAAACAGCACAACTTCGATAGTATTCTGGGATTGGATCGTAGCGGACGGGGCAGCCGATCTGTTTACTTGGGACGGAACCACTCGTACTAATATTACGAATAGCACAAACTACTCAGAATACGAACCGGTATCCAATAGCGATGGCACGGTCATTCTCTATTGGTCGGGTGAGACAGATGCCGAACCAGTGAACACCACGCACACTTTGACATATTCAGGTGGTGTCTGGACAAAGGATGTTGGCTTCACACCAATCACAGATAGTTATTGGTCTTATTGGTCTACTCGATCTGATAACTATATTGGTGTCACAGTGATGTCCTCGAATGATGTCCATCTCTACAGTAGTACAGGTACTTTCGTTTTAGATCTTACTGGTTCAGGATACTCCGCGGGATCCGGTCAGTGGAATTTTTTTGGAACCGGGTTTGAAGGACCAAACGGCGAAATGCTTATGACCTCCAATGCAGGACGCACCAACCCCGGTCGAGATGTTATTTTCGCCGCACCAAGAGCGAATTTATATGTTAATGCAGCCACAGGTTCGGATTCCTATCCGGGGACTGAGTATGCTCCATTTTTGACGATCAACAAAGGTATTACCGAAGCGATAAGTGGCGGCACCGTTAACGTGGCGGCGGGGACGTATGTGGCGGACATCACCATAGGTAAATCTTTGACTCTGATTGGTGCAGGCACCGGCAAGGGTCTCACTCTGGTGAAGCCAGCAACGGATCAGGCTTACGTTCCTCCGCCCACCAATTCAGGTGTCACTGTAATGACCGTGACCGCTAATAACGTTACCATCAAAGATCTCAAGGTGGATGGGACCATGACCGCCGGTGACCCGGGCCAAAGGACTAACATGGCCAAGAGGGGAATCTACGGGTCGTCCGTGGCTAACCTCAGGGTAGAGGGTTGCGAGGTGATTAGGTGTGTCTCCGGGATTGTAGGTGTCTTATCCACCAACCTTAACTTCCATGGTAACACACTGGACGACTGCGGACATTCGTTTAATGTCGGTGGTGGCATCTATCTATGGGGCTCATCCGGTAACGTGGGAACTTTAGCCAAGCCAAACATCTTGACCAACATTGTAGACTGTGGCATCATGTACCACGCCAGCTCTTCTGGAAACGCTATCTATAATCAGATGACCAATTGTGAATTAGGAATGTTGGTCAATGGCAACAACAACCCCACCACATTCGATCACAACAATATAAACGGCACCTCGATCTATGGCGGCATACAGGTGGTTCATCCTGGAGCAGCTGTAACCATCAGCAATAACAGCGTGCTGTGCGACTATGATGCTCTGCTTGTGTTCAATAGTGGCACAAACACCGTCACCGTAACTGACAATCATTTCTACTATACTTCCACTAAAGGCTCAGATGAACAAAAACATTATCGCATCCAGTGGATGGGCGAGGAATATAGTGCTAAGATGGCAGTCGAGTCATTGAATGATAAAAGCGGTGAGAGTGGGATCTATCTATCCACCGAATCGACTTATGGGGACGGACCAGTGCATGCCACCATCACCGGAAACATTGTAGCCGGATATGATTATGATGTCGTTTGTCACGAGAGGTCAGGAGACCCAAGTCAGCTCATGGACGTAAACGCCAATGGCAGCTCAGCCACTAACTATTTTTACGGGTACGGTACCTATGCCTGGTATATGGATAACTGCAATGATAACATCGATGCTCAATACAACTATTGGGCTAGTACCACTCCGGAGGATGTTATCTGGCACCAGGTGGATAATGACAGTTTAGGTCTGGTGAACTTCGCTAATAATCAGGTTCCTCAAGTTTCTCTCATTCCCAGTTTTCAGTTGGACAAATGTGGCGACAAAGACACATTGTGGATAAATATGGATGGGCATGTGTTCGACATGGAGGCTTATTATTGCAGTTTGTCTTACAATAACAGCTACATCACCCCCAACACGGTGATAAATGGTCCGGATCTACCAGCTGGTAGTTTTAAGAGCTACTATTTCACAGCAAACAGGATTATAATCAATGTGGGAATCCTTTCAGGTAACTTTGATGGACCAGGACGGATTTTGGGGATTGTTCTAACGGCAAACAACCAAACGCTCCCAGATTCCACCGGAGTGAAGTTCCTGGCATCAATTATGCGTGATCCTAACAATCAAAACATTCCTCATACCACATCCGATGCTTATATCAAGATCGACTGCACCAATCCCACAGTGAGAGTCTTAAGTCCAGATTCAGCTGGGTATTATAAGTATTTCCCTACCCTGCAGATTCGCTTCACGGATAACTTAAATTTGAATAGAGGATATTATCGGATCGACAACTGCACTGGAGCGTGGACTGAGTATTGGTCATACAACTCAAACTCAAATGATACCACCATCAGCTGGACCGTGCCCAGCGTAAGCGAGGGATACCACAAGATCTACTTCAAGGTTACAGACGATGCCAGTAATAAGAATGACGACACCTGCAGCTACTGGTGGAGCTTCTACTATGACATTACCTCTCCTGCTCCACCCACCGACTTTGTGGCTCGACCGGGTCATCAGAAATGCAAGCTATCCTGGAAGAGTCCCACTGGTGATCCTTCTTTCCACAAGGTGATGGTGAGACGTAACCCTTGGGCAGTAGGAGCATATCCAGAATACGATGATGACTTCCCGACTCCGCTTGGCTTCCCTGGTAACTATACTCAGGGGACTTTTGTTTGCACCACTTCTGTAGAGAGTTACAGAGATTCTAACAACACCACTGCATTTCCACGCAATGCATATTTCTATGGCGCATTCTCTTATGACAAAGCCGGCAACTTTTCTTCGGTAGCCGCTTCGGCGGAAGATACGGCTACCAACTATTGGTTAGGAGACGTGGCAGGTCCTGGCGGGTTAAACAATTATGATGGGCAGGTTTACTATGAGGATTTGACCTGGTTTTCCACCACCTTTTGGAAGTCTCACGGTCAGCCCTTCTATCAGAATCAATTCGACATTGGTCCCACCTACAATGGGAGTGCCAAGGGGATACCGATGACCGACAATATCATCAATTTCGAAGATCTATCTATCTTTTCCATCAACTTTGATGCGGTCTTTCCCAATATGAAGATCGCCCCCATATTTGCGGAGGAGGAAATCACAGGTCCCTTAGGCTTGCAACTGTTAGTGCCAGCCACCAATTATCCCCAGGTAGGTGCAGCGTTCAAGGTCCGGGTGCTTTTGAGAAACAATCCGGACGTAGTGAAGAGCATTCATTTCACTCTCCCTTACAATGCATCCCAACTCGAATTTGTCCGGGTAGAAAAAAGCAAATTGCTACAGGGCACAACCTGGCCGGTATTCTTTAATGGAAGAGACATCGATCACAACATAGATGTTAACTTGGCTCTATTGGGTGGTGAAGCCACCATAGGTGGGTCCGGAGAAATAGCCATTATCACCTTCAAGCTCTTGCAATCAGGTAACTTGTCTTTAGCCTTCAACCTGATCGACTTTAGGGATAACCAAAATCATAAGCTTCTGGGAGATGGAAAGATTCTGGAACAGGAACTGAGCTCCGAGCTACCATCGGTCTATGGACTCAGCCAGAACTATCCCAACACCTTCAATCCCAGCACTCAAATAGCTTATCAGCTTCCCCAGGCTGGTCATGTTTCACTCAAGATCTACAACATCAAAGGAGAGCTGGTGTGTACCCTGGTCAACCAGTATAAGGAAGCCGGCCATCATACCGTGATCTGGGATGGCAAAAACGAAAACGGCGAAGAAGTCGCCAGCGGAGTTTACTTCTATCGCATGGTCTCAAATGATTTCAAAGCTACCAAAAAGATGATTATGCTCAAGTAAACTCCTTGGTGAACGGGGCGTTGGGAGGGAACCTAACGCCCTGCAACCTTTAAACCCAGATTTTTGGCAAAAAAGGAGTGCGACATATAAAAAGAGGTAAAACATGTTCCTAATCCAAAATAAAATTTTATATGCTTTGGTATGCATCGCATTTATTGTCTTGCCTTGGCATAGACCTTCATCAGCTGAAATCGGAAAGGTTTTCTTTGACCAGAAGGTAACTATTGTTCCTATGCTGGATAGTTGCCAGGTAGACATCGACGTGGACAGTAATTTGACGGGCATCCACTGCTTTAGAGTAAAAGTCGATTTTGATAGGAGCTTGATTCAGCTGGACTCGGTTGTAGAGGGTTCTCTCTTAAACGAGCACGGGGAAACATTCTTTTATTATAAAGACACCGCCGGCATCTACGATATATTCAACTGCATTATTGATCCGACAAATGGATTTGCCAATGGCCCGGGGGTGTTAGCGACAATGCAATTTGTGGCAGGCAACCACCCCGGAATCACACCTTTGACTTTTACCTACGTTCTATTTCAGGATACACTTTTGGAGCTGATTTACTGGAGTTATTCTAATGCTTGGGTGATCGTCTGTGGGCCTGAGACCTATCGTTTCGGTGACGCCAATAAGGACGGCGAAATAAATGTATCAGATGTGATTTATCTAATCAACTATCTTTTTATAGATGGTCCTGAACCCGTTCCTTTATGGATAGTAGGTGATGTTAACTGTGATATAAAAGTAGATGTCTCGGATGTGGTATATCTCATTAACTATCTATTTATAAACGGTCCTGAGCCATGCAATCCGTGTGAATAGCGAAAAGGAGGCAAAAAGCCATTGCAGATTGGGTTTTTCCAATAATCAACTATCTGTGTGAGGAAGAATCCGTACCCTATCCCATCCAGGGAGCAGATGTAAACCCGATCAAAGAGTCGATGTTTTGTATCATATAAGGGGCTGTTGCTCAGCTCTTAGAATTTCTAGGGGGACCCCGTCCGGGAGAGCCCGAATAGTTACTTCCTCAGATGGGTCTCCGTGAAGTCAAGAACTCCGGCAAGGCACCCTTTTCGTTTTCAGCACTGGAGTTCCTTTCTGACAAAAAGAGTCCAAATACTTCTGGTTTCCCACTGAACGGACCGCCAAGTAGGCTACAACGGTCGAATCCAATCCTCCACTTAAAACCCCACACTACTCCCCTCCGATTGAGACCTTCAAGTTTGATTTGATGAACCCTTTAGTTTCCAAGATAGTCTTAGCACAATCCATCTTCAGTCCAGAGTCATTCCTTTCCTTCATCGTCTTTTCCTTGTTTTCCTCTCATAAGCATTAATTGTTCCTGAAAACACAACTAAGAGCTTCTTTTTTTGAAAAGATGAATCATTGTTTGCAGATGTCAATAGTAAAATGAGAAATAGTATATGAAACAGTTCGAACCTCCATCTAAAGAAAATAGCTATGCTAAGGCACTAAGTTATTGAGTTATTTAAAGATAGATACAAATGACTTCCATTGGAAAAATTTTTAAAAAACTTAAAAAAAACCCTTGACATTTATATAAGATATGATTATATTAACAACTGTAAAACAGGCTAGAGATGGGGTTAATTTGGACAGGTTCATAGAGCGCTTAAAGCACTGAATCTCGCCCTTGTCCCTTCACACTGGCAAAACATTAATATTAAGTTTGCAGCATGAAGTGTCTCTTCTTTTTTCAACCCGCATTTAGAGAAGGAAGGTTACCCTTACTTCTCATAACTATAACTCAATCAAGCACTAAGCTATTAGCAGAAAGGAGGTAAACTAAGGGTAAAATTACCCATTTTTTCCCACTGTATTCGCCACAAATTCACGGGACTGAAGGAGGTGATGTAAGGGGGTTTAACTACTTATGTATTTAAAGTTGTGTAAACTGGAGAGTAAAATCTTTTCATTGGAAGGAGAAAAATCATGAACTCAAAGGGGTTTATTAAAGGGGCAATTTGCCTGTTAGCAGCCATTTTGGTTTTAACTGCTGGGGCGGGGTGGGCGCAGACAATTCAAACAAGCGGAAAGAAGGTTTATGTTCATGAACAAATGTTCGATAATGAACAAATCTTGGGTAATAAAGTTGGAATGCAAGAGAAGAATTATGGCTCACCTCCGTTTGACAATCCAAATTATTACTATGCTGCTGTAAAAACTGCACCATCCGGAGTATGGTACAGGCAAGCTGGATTAAGTCCGAA
>Ga0315289_10002309_pt1 | contig 29376 bp, 23 predicted proteins | sample YL17G11_40_MG_FD_203452 | JGI IMG/M metagenome (GOLD analysis project Ga0315289, IMG submission 203452) | Sediment microbial communities from Yellowstone Lake, YNP, Wyoming, USA - YL17G11_40 | ecosystem: Environmental > Aquatic > Freshwater > Lake > Sediment | place: USA: Wyoming | collected... | reverse complement strand
ACCTATGACGTGGAGAGCCGCGCCAAGGCGCCCTTCCCCCATAGCGGCATGCCCGACGTGCTTTTTGCCCGCGAAGGCGTAGTCCTGCACCTGGCCACAAGCAACGTCTCGTGGACGGGCGACGGCGGCAGGTCATGGACGGACTTGGGTTTCGGGACGCCCTACTACCCGGCGAGTGTGCAACTGCCGGATGGCCGCATCCTCTGCGTTGCCCACCGCGGCAGCGATGACCCGTACGACGGCTCAGTGGACCAGCAGGTCGAGGCGCTCACGTTCCGGCTGAAAGTCGAATAGCGAGAAAGGGGTGCCGGTCCCCTGCTCTTGCAGCTCAAGAGGACGTTTCCATGGCCGTACTGGTGCACCGTGTCCTGTGCCCAAAGTCAGCCGGCGTTGAATCGGTGCATTGAAGGGCTTCAAGGAGAGAGGGAGACCGGTCGGTGCCGTGCCCCCATTTGTGGTGCCACATCCTATGTCATGCTGGCGGGGTGAGCAACGACGGGCGCCAGCCGGAGCGTAGCGTAGCCGGTGGCCCAAGGCGCTTATGAACGCGGGCCTCCTTTCCGCCGGTCGGCTATCAGGTAGGGTCGGCAGGAACCACGCCTCGTCCAGACATGCCTCAGCTGCCCTGCTTCCACGCGGACGGGAGGCTCAGACGGTCTGGCAGAACTGGTAGCGCTTAGAGAGGCCCCATTCTGTGGAGCAGCCCCTGCCACTCCCTGCGTAGGGAGTGCGATCCAGCTCCGCAGGCGAACCGTCACCAAAGAGAACCGTCGCGTCACCTTGCCGTCACGGGTGCCGTCAGCAAGAAATGGCGTAACGCTGCCCCTAGCGACGCGAGTGACGGGAGTGACGGCATTTGTCACTTCTTGGGGTCGCCTGTCCCTGCCCGCCGTCCCTTCCTGGGCAACGCCCACCGTCTTGTTAGCCATCTCGCCAGTACGTCGTGAATCGCGGCCGAACACGCCTTGGCAAGACCATAGAGGCTGGCCTGTGCCTTCTGGAACTGATGGCCCGGCGGCGCGCGGACCGCGTGCTGGTCGTCGTCCCCGCCGGGCTCGTGCTCCAATGGCAAGACGAACTGCACGACAAGTTCGGCCTTGAGGTCGCCTTGATCGAGAACGCTGCTGGCCTCTCCCGCGAACAGAGTAAGTTGCCTGCGGGAGTCAGTCCCTGGGATGTGCTGCCGCACGTTCTCACTTCGGTGGATTACCTGAAGAAGCAGGACGTTCAACGCCGCGCGTTCAGGCGCAAATGGGACCTAGTCATCGTCGATGAGGCCCACGCGCTGGCAGAGTCAGGCACACCGCAGAACCCTTACCGCACCCGCCGCACAAGGCTCGGCGAGGTGCTGCGAGAGTCCTCTCGCGCTCTGCTTCTACTGACCGCGACTCCGCACAACGGCTACTCCCATACCTTCCGCTCGCTGGTGGAACTCGTTGAGCCAAGCGCTGCCACCTTCTGGGGGGAAAAGGCGCGGACCAGGGAACGCGTCGAGCGTGCTATGGTCCGTCGTCTGAAGAGCCAGATACGTAGGAAACGCGACGGACACTACGAGCGCGTTTTCCCGAAGAGAAACGTGGAAGGCATCGAGGTTCTGGCCGAGGCTGAAGAGGAACTGTTCAGGAAGGTCTCCTCATACTGCTCGCGCACGGCTCGCTCCGCGGCGGGCAGCGAGCAGGAAGACCTTGTCTCTTTCGCGATGTTCATCGTGAAGAAACGGATGTTGTCGAGCCGCATCGCATTAGAGAAGACTCTGGACAACCGACTTCGGGCCCTCAAGAGCGAGCAGGAACGCGGGGAGCCGCCGGAGAGAAACGAAATCCGGGATCTGCGGGCCGGCCTCCCGCTCACGGATGCCGAGAACGAGAGAATAAGTCAGCGCGTCGTAAAGTCCGCGATCCTGCCCGACGAGAAGAAACGCAAAGCAGAAGTCCGTCAACTGAACGAGATCCGCCGCCTGATGAAGCGACTTCCGGGCTCCGATCCCAAAGTCGAGAGGCTCGTCCAAGAGCTAGGGCGCCTGCAAGCCGAGGATCCCAGCGAGAAGGTCATCGTCTTCACGGAGTACTTGGACACACTAGGGGCTGTTCAGGAGGCGTTGGACTCCAGCCATAACTTCGCGGGTTCGTACGTCATCCTCAAAGGCGGCCTCACGGCGAGGCAAAGGATGAAGGTGCAGGAACGCTTCCATCAGCCGGGCATCACAGCGATGCTGGCCACGGATGCGGCCAGCGAAGGCCTCAACCTGCAATGGATGTGCCGCAGGATCGTCCACTTGGAACTCCCCTGGAATCCGAACCGCCTCGAGCAGAGAAATGGCCGAGTGGACCGCTACGGCCAGACCCGTAAGCCGGAGATACGCTATCTCTACTACCCCAACTCCCCGGAAGACGACGTCCTTCACCGGCTCGTCGGCAAGATCGAGACGATGCACGAGGACCGTGTCTCGACCCCCGACATCCTCGGCGTGCTGTCCGGCTGCGACGACGTTGTCCAGGGGTTGGTCAATCTGGATCCCACCGGGGCCGACGTCGAGTCCCGGAAGCAATCATTGGTGAGGATCTTCGAAGATCGTACCTCGGACTTCGTCAAGAACGTCAAGCCGCTGCTCATGTCCGGCGACGACGCACAGCACGAGATTGAAGACATCGCTCGTTTGCTCGAGCGTACTGCCCCCCTTTTGCCTGACGACCTCGCTCTTGAATCCCTACTCGGCGATGTCCTGGGGCCTCAGTGCTTCCAGGCGACAAACGAGCAAGGCGTCTACCGCGTCCAAGTGCCGCGCAGATTCCAGGGGCCGGGAGTCCAGCCCTTGTACAAGCGTGCCACCTGCCGAAGGTCCGTCGCCACTCAGACCACCGCCTCTGAAGTCGAGTTCGTTTCCCCATTGCATCCGCTTGTCCAGGCGGTTGCACAAGAGGCCCGCGCCCATCTGCTTCAAGTTTACGAGGAGCAGCCGGGCGTTCCCCCTCGTCGCCTGGCCGCGCGGCGAGTTCCGCCGGGGCAGCCCGCTTCCATACTCTTCACTTTCCTTAGCGCCATCTCTGGCGGCCACGACCTCCTAGAAGAGCAAATCCTGCCCGTGAGGGTAAGCCTCGACGACACAGTCCTCGGCAACCCCGAAGGCAACCTTACGCTTCTTCAAGAGCAGGACACAGCGGGTGAGGTTTCTGGCGAGACACTGGACGGGTTGTTCAGGGAGCACTTCGATCAGCTCTACGCGGTCGCGAAAGCCGAAGCCCAACGACTTGCCAACGTGCGGGCGCGCGGACTCCGCCGCGTCCGCTCCGAGCAGGCGCAGGTCCTCCGCGCCGACCTCGAGGCCTTCAAGAAAGACCGTCTCGACGAGATCGCCCAGGAGGAGGCGCGGGCCGGGGGGCGATACGACGAAGATACAAAGCAACTGAAGTTGTTCGCCCCCGAGCCGGTCGTTACCAAGCAGAGCTTTGCCGCCAAGCGCTCCGCGGTGGATACCTCCGTCAAGGAACGGGAACAAGAAATCGCCGAGTTCGAGCAAATCTCCGAGCCCGAACAGCCTCGCCCGCTGGGGGCGCTCTTCCTGGTTCCGGAGGGGGTTGACTGAGGCCGATGACCTTCCGTCACCTCAGCAACGCAAGGGGCTTCTTCTCGGACTACTACCTCGGAACCGTCTTCGCTGCCGGCTCCGGTCGCGGTAGGCGTCGCAAACTGAGCGACGCCGCCACCGACCGCGCCTTTGACCGCTTGCGCCGCATCTGGGACAGGGCTCAGACCCGCGCCCAAGACCGAACCGAAGTCCGCGAGAACCTAGGCCGCCCGCTGTTCCGAGACGTGCTCAACTTCCACCTCGGCGCGGGCGAAGAAAGCGTACACGGCCTCTACGCTTCCGCCGAGGTTGAGAGCAAGGGCGCGCGGCCTCTTCTGCTCCTCTATGTAGGCGAGTGGGATGAAGATCTCGACGCCCCCGCCCAAGGCAAAGGCAGGGGTCCGTCGGCGCATCTGGCTCAGAGGCTGTCCCAGGCCGACCTCGACTACGGGTTCCTGGTCACCGGCCAGCGCCTCCGCCTCATTCGGCGCGCGGGCGAAGGGCCGCGGGGCGCCTATCTCGAACTCGACCTCGAAGGCTGCCTAGAGGCGGAAGACCGCGAGTCCTTCGCCGCCGCCTATCGCCTCTTCGAACACTCCAACTTCTTGCCCGCAGACGACGGCGTCCGCCCCATAGACCGCATCGAGAAGGAAAGCCGCGAGCACGCCGAGAAAGTGTCGGAAGACCTCAAGCGCGCCGTCTTCGCAGCAGCCGAGTCACTCGTTCAAGGCCTCATAGACGACTGGGTCGCGGAGGCTCCCGCAGACGAATCGCGGGACCGGCTCAAACTCACCGAAGCCGACCTCACTACCTTCCGCGACGCCGCCCTAACCACACTGTACCGCCTTCTGTTCATCCTCTACGCCGAGGCTAGAGACGAACGCCTGCAGCAACATTCCCTTTACCTTGACTCCTATTCCCTCCAAACCTTGACCGAGGGGTTGCTTCCCCTCAACCCAGGCGAGATCCCCGCCAATCGCCACGGCTACTGGGAGCGCCTTCTCGCCCTCTTCCGCATCTACGACAAAGGGCTGCCCGCCCTCTCGCCGTACGACCGCATCCCCGAGCGCGGGGGCGATCTCTTCGACTGCACCATCCCTGAGGGCCAACTGCTCGAGCAGGCCCGCCTCGACGACCGCACAGTCGCCCGCTTGCTCCTCGACCTGACCACCACCGTCCCCCGGCTGGGTGTCGGCCGCGAGCGCGTCTCCTTCCGCGAACTCGACATCGAGCAACTCGGCGCCGTCTACGAAGGCCTGCTCGAGCACGAGCCCAAGATCGCCCGGGAAACCACCATCGAAGTCCGCGTTCAAGGCAGAACTTACGCCCTCTCCGCGGAGGAACTCATCCGCCTCTGCGAGCAGAAGGACCTCAGGCTGGCCGGCGAACTCGAGGTGGTGGAAGGCACCACCGCTGAAGCCTTGCACCCGGAGGGCGCTCCCGCCGATGAAGGCGAGGAAGAGGAAGAGACCGAAGAAGAGCAGCCCGAGGCCGAGGAGGCTGCCGCAGAGGGCGAAGAAGAAGACAGGGGCGTGAAGAAGGGCGCCTCGGCCCGCCTGCTCCGCCGGATAGAGCCCGGTCAGTTCAACTTCGTTCCCGGCTCTGCCCGCAAGGGAACAGGCAGTTACTACACCGTGACGCCCATCGTGCAGGACCTCGTGCGCCACGCCCTCGGCCCTCTGGTCGAAGGCAAGTCGGCGGCGGGAATCGAGAGTCTGCGCGTCCTCGACCCCGCTACCGGCAGCGCCCACTTCCTCGTCGGGGCAATGCGCTTCCTCGGCCAGGCGCTCCACCGCGCCTACTGCGACGAGTTCGGCGACAAGGCGCCTGCCAACTTCCGCGGCAACTGGGACACCCACTGGCAAGCCTCCGACGAAGAAGCCCGCGTCATGGGCTCCGAGGCCCGCGCCTGGTCCAAACGTCGCATCGCCGAGCGCTGCCTCTTCGGCGTGGACCTAAATCGGATGGCGGTCAACCTCGCCAGGGTCTCCCTCTGGATCGAGTCCCTCGCCGGCGACCGTCCCCTCACCTACTTCGAGCACCACATCCGCCGCGGCAACTCCATCCTTGGCACCTGGCTCGAAAGACTCCCCCAGCCGCCCATCCCCTCGCTCGGAAAACCCCTGCCCACAGGCCAGGCGGATCTCTTCATCGGGCAGACCGAGAAACTCATCCAGGAGGCGGCCCAGAAGCGGGCTCTCATAGATATCGCCGGCGACGAAGAGGCGGTGGAGCCTGAGTCCATCGAGGAACTGCACTACAAGGCGGACCGGCTTGAGGAAGCGGAGGCCATCCTTCGCGGGGCGCGCCTCCTGTTTGACCTTCGCGCCGCCTCCGCCTTCGCCCCGAAAATCTGGAGCGACTTCCCCGCCCTTTGTCAGTTGGTCGGCGACCCGGAGGCGCTGGAGAGAAGGGCAGAGGAAAGCAGATGGTGGGAAGACTTCAAGGCGGTCCGCGAGCGTGAGCGCTTCTTCCATTGGGAACTCGAGTTCCCCGAGATCTTCCTCAACGGCCGGCTAGGCTTCGACGCCGTCATCGGCAATCCGCCGTGGGACAAGATCAAACCCGACAAGAAGGAGTTCTATGGCAAAGCCGATATCCTCATCCGCGCCTACGTCGGCGGCGAACTGGACCGCCGCATCGCTGAACTGCACGAGCAGTTCCCAGGCCTGAAGGCCGACTTCGAGCGGTACCAGGCCAGGATCAAGGCCACTGCCGCGGTTATCAAGAGAAGTGGCGACTACTCCTTCCACGACTGGAAGGTGGACGGCAAGACCACCGGCGGCGACCCGGACGTCTTCAAGTTCTTCGTCGAACGCGCCCACCGCGTCGTCCGAGAGGGCGGACGCGTCGGCTTCCTCGTTCCCTCCGCCATCTATAACAACGAGGGCTGCACCGGCCTCCGGCACCTGCTCCTCAACGAAGCCAAGGTCGAACGTTTCTACGCCTTCGAGAACCGCAGGAAGATATTCCCCATTGACTCACGGTACAAGTTCGTCTCCCTCGTCTTCCGCAAGGGCAAGTGCGAGAGCGCCGACTTCCAGGCGGCCTTTATGCGCCACGACTTAGATGAACTGACGGACGCCTCCCCCAAGCCGTGGATGGTGTGGATAAAGAAGGAGGAACTCGAGCGCCTGTCGCCGGGGACGCTTGCTTTTCTGGAGTTTCGGTCACCGCGTGACCGCGAGATTGTGCTGAGGATGTACGAGGGCCGACCGCTGCTGGGGGACCAAGGCCCGGGCACCTGGAACGCAAAGTTCTACCGCGAATACGATATGACCAACGACCGCGACCTCTGGACCGACCCGAAGACCGGCAAGTTGTGGACGGTTCAGCAAATCCTCGGCTTCACCCCCGGCGACTTCCAGGAAACCCGCGCCCTGATGGCCGAGAAAGGCTTCTGGCCGCTCTACCAAGATGCACACATCCATCAGTACGTCCTTGAGTTCAAGCCTCTCATGCGCTGGGTCAGCCTCGAGGCGCACCACAGGAAGTACGGCGGCCTACCAGACGCTTCGGCCAAACTGGTGTTGCGGCGTCCAGCGCGGGCCACCGACGAGCGCACGTGCATCGCTGCCATACTGCCGTCACAATCGTGCTTCGGCCACACGCTGCACGGCGTGGCAGTGCACGAGGACGATCAGGGTCCGCTTCTGGCCGCACTCAACTCCATCGCTTTCGATTACTTGCTGCGCAAGAGAGTGGCAGGTCAGGACATCATGCCACACCTTCTGGGGCGCACTGCCGTGCCCGTACCAGACAGCCTCACCTGTGAACCCGCTACTGTGCCTCTTGTGCACGCGGGTCAGACCAAGACCTGGGTCTACAACGAGGACTCACACTGGCAGGGGTTGTGGAACATGGAACTGGCCGTTGCTCGGGCGTACGACGTGAAAGCAGAGGACATGGCTTTCATCCTGCAGGACTTCCCCGTCTTCGCCCGCAAACGCCCCGCCTTCCTCGCCTACCTGCTCGCGCGGCTCGAGGAATGGAAGGCCGAATGAGCGCGGGCTCTCGACACCCCGCGGGTCGCGGGGGGCCCGCACGCCGGCGAACTTCCGGTTCGCCGGTTTCGATGGCCGGATTGCCCCGGGGCACCTGGCCATGGGAAAGGAGGACACTGGGTCCATGAGGATCACCGAAGAGGAACAGAGGTACCAACAAGCAGTGGGCCTTCTGCACCGGGATCTGGTCGAGGAAGCGAGGGCGGAGCTTTCGAAGCTGATAGAGGAAAGGGCTGACGACTTCAGATATAGACACGGCCTCGCGGTTGCGCTGCTTTCGGGCAAGAACCAAGACCTGAAGGAGGCACGGAAGCATGCGGAGCGGGCGGTACGGGACGCAGAGGCAGCCCGGTATTGGAACGTAGCTGTGCTCTACAACACTCTCGCCGATGCCGCCTTCCGCCAGAAGGATTACGACACGGCGGCCCGGTATTATCAGCAGGCCATCAGCGCCTGCGACCAGGAGGCAGAGAAGCACGGGAGAGAGGCTGAGTGGGACCAGAGTTCCTATTGGCACTGGTGGCAAGCGCGCAAGCGTTTCTACCTGCGATTTCTCGCTCGCGTCCGCTGGCAGTCGGGAGACAGGAAGCAGGCCTTGAGAGATCTGGACATCGCACTCGACCATGACGGTCTGGGGGCGGGCCCCGTGATGGCGCTCCGGGAGACGTTGCTCGACGACCGTAGCGCGACACGAGGATCGTACGTGCTGCTTGACTTCTGGTCACGGAAGTGGCAGTGGAGCCTGATGGCCGTTCTGCTGGGTCTGGTGCTTCTCAGCTGTGTGCTCGGGGCGGCATACGTTGCTTTGCGGGGCTTGCCCCCTTGGGGACTCCTGTCGGTCGCGGGGGGTTCGTATGTGGTGCTCCTTACCCCGATTCTCAAGTCTGCCCGGCTGCCGGGTGGAATCGCCCTCGAGACGTATTCGTTGCACGTCGAGTCCTTGCCCAAGGATGAGCCAACCCCCCAATGACGTGGGATGACGATGTTGGGCACTGAGGTCCTCGCTCGAGGGGGTAGTCTAGCCAAGCTCCGCCGTCGCCTCCAATGGTCCTTCGGCGAGATCGAAGACCGGGTTCGGCTTCTCGAGCGGCTTGCCGCGCCCCGTGACGAGCGCGCCTTCTACGCCTACCTGGTTCAAAGGGCTTAGGAGTGGAAGGCTGAATGAAAAGCCCGCCCGGGTACTTCGAGGCCAGCCGCGCGGAGCAGGTCTTTACCGAGTTCAAGGAACTCGCACTCAAGTACTGGCAGGCAAGGCCTACGGAGACCCAGTACGACATCGAGCGCAGCAAGCCCGTGCGGGCCGAATCCCCCGAGTCTGCCGCGCTGCGCGAGAGGATCATGCTGCTTTTCAGCGAGGCGGCGAGCCACGCCAGGGCTCTCCGCGTTGACATATACGGAACCTCGTATCCGCCGCCGGGGGTGGGGGGCCCCGTCATACCGGTCAACTTCCTGGTCTCCGTGATTGACCAGCACATGGGGCACACGCATGTAACAGAGCAGGAGATTCTCGACGTGATCAACCGCTGCCTCGGCGCGGCACGCGGGGCCGAACGCGCTGCGCTCGTTCGACGGCTAGTTCCCCTGTACTGGATTATTGACCTGCCTGCGCTCATTGTACAGATTCCCTTCCTCATTCTCCGCGCCGCAGGCCTCCCCCCAAGCATCGAAGAGCACTTCGCGGCCCAGATGATCAAGGTCGTCTTGACGATAGCGCTGCTGGCCGCGCTCTCCTATCTGGGTCTCGAGAAAGCCATTCCCCACGCGGCGTCCCTCTTGGGTGGGAAGTGACCGCCGACGGGCTCGCGAAAACGCGTTCAGGAGGTGTCTTTCCCGCATGACCCTTGGTAGTACCGCCGATCTCCTCGATCCCTGCCCCGGCTTTCGCGTCCGGCACATTATGACCCCCAAGGAGGAGTTCAGGTGCGTCGCCGCCTCCAGCAACTGCAATCAGGTGCGGAAGGCTGCGGGCCCCGATTTCGACTGCCTGCCCCTGTGCAACGGGTTCAGGAACGTGGTGGGGTTTGTGAAGGTCGCTGACCTGCCCAAGGGCGGTGGTCCCATCCCAGAGGAATGCGTCAGGCGCCTGTTGCCGGAGTTCACAATGGATGCAGACGCTCCACTTGAGCGCGCGATCGGTTGGCTGGCGCAGGCACCGTTCCAACTCGTGCTTTCCCGGAAGAAGGTGGTGGGGCTGGCTACTGCATCTGACCTGAAGAAGGTCCCTGTGCTGACGGTGCTGTTCGTTCGCCTGGCAGAACTGGAGATGTTGCTCTCGCGCCTGATCCAGAACACCTACCAGAACAACGAGTGGCGCAAGTATCTCGACGAGAAGGGGAAGAAGAGGCTGGACGACCGGCTAGACAGCGCGCGGAGGGACGACTTGTCGGTAGACCCCATCCACGAAGTCCTTCTCGAGGACATTGCTGACGTGGTCCTGGGCAGCGAGAAATTGCGCCGTGTGCTGGGACTCGGGTCTGACGGGAACTCCCGCGACGAAGTGAGGCTTGTGGTCGGACTTCGAAACAGAGTAGACCACCCCACAAAGCCCCTGCTCGACCGCAGGTATCCTGTTCATCGGTTGGCCGAAGCCGAGCAAGCACTGGAGCGACTTCTCGACCGTGCTCGGCAAGCGACTGGGATGTCGCAGGTCTTACCTTCCGACAAGCACAAGACCTAGGAGGCGATGGGCACTTGGCCGTGTCAGCGGTTAGCGCAGTCCACCACGTCATCGAGGAGTACAAGCGCTTTCTTCGCACTTCCTACCGGTTCCTCGATCCGCATCTGCGCGAGCAGTTCGAGGAGCACCTGCGCGAGGGAGAGGTAGTAGTCAAAGGGCCGTACGTCACTCTCTCCCGCGACTTCGAGCGGGGCAAGACACTGAGGGCGCTCGTTGATGAGGGCCTCGTCGTCCCCGATTTGCTGAAGGCTCAGTGGCCCTTCGGTGATGAAGGACTCTTTGCGCATCAGGAGCAAGCGGCCAGAATCGGGCTCGAAAGCCGTCCCTTCCTTGTGACCACCGGCACCGGCTCGGGCAAGACCGAGTGCTTCCTGCTGCCCATCTTCGACCACTGCATCCGGGCACACCAGCGCGGCGAAAAAGGCGTCAAGGCGGTCCTTCTCTACCCCATGAATGCGCTCGCCCACGACCAACTCGAACGCCTACGCCGAATGCTTCGAGACACGGGCCTGCCCATTTCCTTCGGCCTCTATGTGGGCGAAAGCGACATAACCGCTTTGCGGCTTCGGGAGAAGCCGGCCCAAACCGAGCGCCTGACGCGACAAGCGATTCGGAACAACCCGCCTGACATCCTGCTCACCAACTACAAGCAAATGGAGTTCCTGCTCGTGCGCCGCGAGGACCGCGCGCTTTTCGGGCCGAACCTGCGCTTCCTCGTGCTCGACGAGATTCACACCTATCGCGGGGCGCTGGCCACCGAGATCGCCTGCCTGATACGACGCCTGAAGGCTCACGCCGGCTTGCCGCCTGGGCGCCTACTCGGGATAGGCACTTCCGCCACCGTCGCGGAGAAGGGTGGCGGCGCGGAGGGAATGGCACAATTTGCCACTGTGCTGTTCGGGGAGAAGTGCCGGCCGGAGGACGTCCTGGGCGAGACCCCCGGTCCCCCAACAGATGCGGGCGCCGAGCCCTACTGCCCGGCCCCCCCGAGCATCGCTCACGACGACATCGCGGGCATAGACCTCGACAAGGAGGAAGCGGTGCTTGCTCTGGCCCAACGGCTGACGGGGCGACAGGCTCCGGAGGCTGCCTCCCTCTCGGAACGCATCTCGCGTCTGTTGGAGGGAAACGAAATCGTCCGCTTCCTCGAGGACGAGTTGCAGGAGCCAGAGTCGGTTCAGGAGGTCGCCGAGTCGCTCCGCGAGCGTTTTGTCGACCGAGCGGCGCTCTCGCTCGAAGGCCTGAGGCTGGAGGTCGAGGCTTACTTGCTGGTCGGCAGCGTCGGCGACGAAGATCATCCACCTCGGCTGCGGCCGAAACTGCACACGTTCTTCCATGGCGTCTACGACGTGGGAATCTGCCTCAACCCGGACTGCCGCGCCTTGGTGCGGCACGGGAGCAGTGAGTGCCCGAACTGCGGATCCGCCGTTCGACCGGCGGCCATTTGCCGCACCTGCGGTCAGGACTTCGTAAAGGTGAAGTTTCTCAGCGAAGACGATCCCTGCCCCGTCGGAGACGATTCGTTCGTGAGCGAAGAGACCACTGCTTTCCTGACCCCGCGGCTGCACTCGTTGGTTGCTCCCGAGCCCGACGGGTCGGAGGAGGAGGCTGAGGAACCCGAGTTCAAGTCCCCGGAGGAAGACAGGCTGGACTCCGTGCGCGTGTGCCCCGGTTGCGGCCGCGTCGGGCAGGAAAGGCAATGTCCCACCTGCAACCGAGACATGGCGGAGTACTTGGCGTTGTTCGGCAAGGGACATCAGTGTCCCGCCTGCCGGCAGACATACACACGCGGGGACATCCTGACGCTATTGCGCACGGGCCACGCATCAACCGTGTCGGTGCTGACCACCCATCATCTCGATCATCTTGAGGGGGAGGACCGGAAGATCCTCGTCTTCGCCGACAACCGTCAGGATGCGGCACACCAGGCCGGTTACATGGCCGACCGCCACCGCATTTTCGCAATTCGACACCTGATCGAGAAGGAAGTCCGGGAGGCGGGGCAGGAGGGATTGGCCCTTGACGACATCCCAGAACGGCTCTTCGAAGGGTTCCGCTCGTTGGGGATCATCACGGGCAAGGTGACGAAAAGTGAAAGGGAGAAGTGGATTGAGGTTCTGACGCACGAGGCGGCGTCCGAGTTCTGTCGCGCAACGCAGCAGCGCATGTCGCTGGAGAACCTGGGCCTCGTCGCGGTGGAGTACGAGTTCTTGGACGACTTGCGAGGGGATCCGGAGTTCCAGGAAGTTGGTCGGCACCTCAACCTTTCGGACGCGGCGGCCGTGAATCTCGTTCGTGCCATCCTCGACTACATGCGGCGGCAGCGCGCCGTGACCTACTCGTTCTTTCAGGAGTACCTGGACCCAAGCAAGCGGGTCTACCACGAACTGCAACTGGAACCCTATCGCTTGCGCATGCCCGACAGGACGCGCAGGCCAGTTGCCTTCGCCCTGGACCGGCCGGACCATCTCAAGAAAAGGTTCAGAGGTTTCTGCCAGGAGAACCCTAAGTCGGGGAGCCTGCCGGGCATTCAGCGCCTGGTGACACGGCTGCTGGGGGACAGGCGGGCGGCGCAAGAGTTCCTTCAGGCCTTAGTGCCGCTGCTTCGGAAGCACGAGATCCTTGAAGTGGCGCCGATACCGGTGCCAGCCAAAGAACGCGTTGCGAGCGTCGAGCCGCTTCAGATCGCGAAGCGCATCATCCGCCTCGTTGCGCCGGGGGCCAGGTATCGTTGCCCGGCCTGCCAGACGTGGCGGGCGTACGACTTTCCCATCTGTCCCACCCCTGACTGCAAGACCGGTCGGCTGCAGCAGGAGCAGGTCAGCCCGGACCACTACTACGTGCGACTCTATACGGATCAGGGGCCCCGCCGCTTGGCGGTTATGGAGCACAGCGCGCAGATCAGGGCAGCCGACCGTGCCACACGCGAGTCCGACTTTAAGGAGGGGCGGCTCGACGCGCTGGTGTGCACTCCGACGCTGGAACTGGGGGTTGACATCGGCCCACTGCTCACCGTGCTCATGCGGAACGCGCCCCCAACTCCTGCGCACTACGCCCAGCGGGTAGGTAGAGCCGGCCGCCGACTGCGCATCGGGTTCGTCTCCACCTTCTGTGGTCCAGGCGCCCACGATCGGCACGCGTTCGAGAACCCTCCGTGGCTTGCTGCGGGCCAGTTTCATCCGCCGCGAGTTCGCCTGGACAACCCACGCATCGTTGACCGGCACTTGCGCTCCTACGCGCTCGAACTCCTGGACTCCGCACTGCCGCCGATGATGAGCGAGTTCCTAGACGATGTGAAGCAGCCCACCGCGAGGATCGCGGAGCGGCTGCAAGACCTGTATGCAGAGGTGGCTGTCCGCGAGGCGGAACTTGTCTCTGCAGCGGCCCGCGTCTTTGAGCACGACCGCGCCGAAGGACGGACGGACCGGTACGATGAGGACGACGTTCGCCCTGTGGTTCAGGGCTTCAGACAGGACTTGGAGCGCGTTCTGGACGAGTGGTGGGACAGAGTGCGCCAACTCGATGAGGAGTTCCGCACGTACGCGACGGTTGGGTCTTCGCGCCACGATGAGCGCAAAGCATCGGCTCGCAAACGGGCTTACTTCGAGATCACCCAAGACCACGAGCGCGCCTACACACTGAACTATCTCGCCACAGCCGGCCTGCTGCCCGCATATCAGTTCCCCACCGACACGTTCTGGCTTGAGCCCGGGGTTGATGACACGCCGACGATCTTCCGCGCCGCGGCCATCGCAATCGAGGAGTTCGCGCCGGGGAACCTCGTCTACGCGAATGGCCACAAACTGAGGTCGATCCGCGCCCTGTTTGCTGGCGGCGCGGGCAAGCGGCCGTCAGGGCCCAAGCCCACGGACCTAGAGACGTCGGGCAGACTCAGGTCATTCTTCTTCTGTCCGCAGTGCGACTTCGCGACGGAGGAGATGCGCAACAACTGCCCGGTCTGCGGCGCCGAACTGGGGGCCGAGACATCGGTGGCCTTCCTGGAGGGTTTTGAGGCCGAAGAGGCGACGCGCATAACCGCGGAGGAGGAAGCGCGCGAGCGCGGCTACTTCGTGCGCAAGGAAGCCCTGATGGACGAGACGGGAAAGCCGTCCCGCCTCTATCCGTACCCCTTCTTTCCGGTAGAGCATAGGCGCGACGCTAGATTGCTAGTCACGAACTGGGGCCGCGGTGATCGAAGAACCGACGAGGGCGAGCGAATAGCGATTTGCCCTGAGTGCGGCCGGCATCGTCCGCCCCATCAGAACGATGCGAAGGGCCAACCGTCTCCTTGGGACGCTCAACACGCCGGCTACTGTAGTGGCCAGCCCATCTTTGTCGTGTTGGGCTATGAGTTCAACTCGGACGCGCTTGTGATCACGGTTCCTGGGGGCGCCGCACCGAGCGATGCTCCCGAGCCGGATCTCTCGTTCTTGTACACGTTGGCGGAAGGGTTGTCGCTTGGGGCCGCAACTCACCTTGAAGTTGAGCCCGGCGAGGTAAGCGCATTCGTGCGGCGCGGGGGGCCAAGTGGCGCGCATGCCCAGATAGTGCTTTATGAGACAGTCCCTGGAGGCGCAGGCTATCTGGAAGAACTGGCGGGTGAACTCCCGGCAGTAGCGCGGGCTGCGTACGACCGGCTGTTCGGGCACGCTTGCGTGCGCGCTTGCTACCAATGCCTGAAGAGGTACGAGAACCAAGGCTGGCACCAGCATTTCGACAAGGAGCGTGTAAGGGACACGCTCTTCCACCTCGGACTTGAGCAGGCGCAGCAAGCGCGCGACGGGACCGCCGGTCAGGGTGCCAGTGAGTTACAGGCATTCCTGACGCATAGGGTTGAGGAGGCGCAAGCGCTGCGGGCCACGGGGGAGACAGGGCGCGGGCCGGAGTCGCCGATCGAGAGTGCGCTCTTGAGCGCCATCAGACGAGTCGAAGGTCTGCCCGAACCGACGGCGCAAGTGAAGATCTGCGAGGAGGGGCGCCTCATCACGATCCCGGACTTCGCCTATGAAGACGCGAAGATCGCCATCTACTGCGACGGCTATCAGTACCACGGTGACCCCGACACGCTTGAACTGGACGCACGCAAAAGGAACTACCTCCAGTCGCAAGGCTGGGCGGTGCTCACCTATTGGGGCCGAACCATCATGCGCGACGCCGACACCTGTGCGCGGCTGGTCGACGAGGTGTACAAGTCTCGAACCTGAGGTCTGTGCGGCTGGGCAGGGCCCAACGGTGAACTGCACTGCCTACCGGAGACCCAGATCGTTTTGCAGCGCTGCGTGCGAGGCTGCACCGACGGTCTCTCTACCTGGCCCGGAGACCTAAGTCGCCCGTGTGCAATTCATACCAGCGGCGCAGGCCCTCCCTGCTTCGCGGTCACGCTTGAGGGCTCGGCGAGAGCTTATCCAGCAAGGGAACATCGCCCCTCAAGTAGTGCCAACCTGAGTCGCGACCTTCAGCCGTGTCTGTGTCGTGCTACTGATGCTGCCCGGCCCCACGGGCCTCGCCCCAAGCACAGACTGACCCCATAAGGCCAACTACGGAGTGTGCGACGGGCTGAAACGTCCACGGCGTGCCGCGCCCTAGCCCCCAAAACCCGGCCTACGCTCTGCCCAGCGCCCCGTTTCGAGGTTGCACGCCCCTTCTGTCCGCTCCGGCGACCGACTACCCGCTGTGAGTTTCCGATCTGACCCCGCGCATAGAGCGGCGCTGTTTCGTATGGACCAGCGGGCGCCTCCGTGGGGTGGGCCCGGCCTCGGGCAAGCCGCCTCGGGAATCGCCGCTAGTTTGGAGGCAGGGCATCACCACGCTCTCGCGGGCGCGATTCAAAACCGGGGGCTAGGCTCCTCGCGCAGAGAAGCCGGTAGGCGAGTCCCCACAGAATGGCTTCTGCGCCGCTAGACGCGTGGCACAGGCCCGATCTTGGGGCCGTTCGACCTCGTAGTAGGGTTCCCATAGCCCTCCTGTTCCGGACGGCTCGCCTCAGGTCGTGTGTTGGGCTTGCGGGGGCCCCCGGAGAACGGCCCTAGTTTGGAGGCGAGGTCTTGGGGTCCTTACCCAACGCAATCGCGTTCAACAACTGGGGGGGGCTAGCTTCCCAGGGAACGCGCCAGCAGAGGCGCGGCAGAATTGAGACTGTGGGAGCGACCTCTGGTGGAACGACACTGGTTTTTGGCGCTAGTTTGGAAGCACCTCCCCATAAGAGAAAATCAGGTTCAATTCAAAACCCCGGCCCCGCACGGGCACGCACAAGGCGCCGGCATAGCAACGCGAGCATGGCAAGGCCCCCTCTGGGCAGGGGTAGGCCTGCCTTTAGCGCAGTTGCCTCATAACTCGTCCACCATCCCGATTTCGGAGAATATGCCGAGGGTAGAAGTAACAGGTCTTCTACAAAACGTTGCCGGCCTCGGGGGGGTGGGCCGGTGGCTCTGGAGCCAAACAGGGTGCAACCGTTCGCCTATCCGGCGAACCCTTAGCCCCTGGTGCTAAGAGTTTGGGGGGGGGATAGCAAAGTGCACACCCCCCTAGCATCGAACACCCAACCCTGGACGTAGGCACGGGAGAGATGGCCAGTGCGCCGGTTGGCCCCTGCACTTCCGAGAACACCTATTATCGGAACATCTTTGCGGGCCAACTCGACTGCCTCTACCGGGCGGAGGGAACCGGGTAGGGCAGCCCCCACAGTTTCCATCCTGCCGCCGGAAACACGGCAGCCAGGGCGTCTAGCGCGACTGATCGGAGTGGGCTGGTGTGGGCACCCCTAGATTGCAAGGGGCTGTCCTGGGGCGTTCTCACTTGCGGGGTGCCCTCCGTGCCCATGGAACCGGCAAGCGCCCGTTGTAGGGCCTCCACGTGGGCGGCTTGTAGCGGCCAGGGTGCCGGGGGGCCGCTTTGAGCGGTTCCGGGCCGGTTGCGGCACTGCCAGCGCCAGCGATCAGCGGCTTGTAGCGTCGCCTAGGGCCTTACCCGGCGGGGGGTGACTCCGGCCAGGCGGCCAAGCCCAGCGTCACCGGCCCGTCAATCCTGGGCCCGGCCTGGGCCCGGAAAAGATTTTCCAAAATCCTGCAACTTCCCCCTTGACAGATGAGTCTAGGTAGTGTAGGTTGTATCCCTAGACACACAATGGAAGAGTGAAAGATGAGCGAGCGAGAGTTGGTAGAGTTGGGCCGCAAGGCCGCCGCACTTCAAGGTGTCACCGTCAAGTTGGTGGGGCGCTGGCTGTGGGCCTGGGGCGACACCCGCCCCCACGCGCCCGCGCTCAAAGCCCTAGGGTTCAAGTGGGCACCCCGCAAGGGTAAATGGTACTTGCCCGGTTGCCCGCGCCGGAACCGCAAGCCTATGGCCTACCCCGCAATCGTCGAGCGTTACGGTGAAGACGAGGTTGCCCCAGGCGGGGGGGCGCGATGAGGGACTATGCCAGCGACCTACTAGGGGCGCTGCACAATACGGCCGCAAGCCTACGCCAGGCCCAGGACGCGGCGGCCCACCTTGACGAGCGCACGTTGGCCGTCCGCCTGGGGGAATACGCCAGCGAGGTCACTACCTTGCAACAGCGCACACGCGAGGCGCTGCCCCCCGACTATCAGCCGCGCAGGGGTGGGGCGTATGCGTGACAACATCTTTGACCGGGGAGCCTGCCCAGAGTGCGGGGGCGCGCTCTTTGACGGCCTATGCGAACGGTGTGATGAGGCCGCCTTGCGCGAGGGCGCGGATCGCGCGGATCAAGAGCGGTTCGAGGGCGAGCAACGGCTAGAGGCCCTCGACCTACTGGCGGAGTTGGTAGGCGGGCCGCTCGACGCGGGCGCGGCACCTAAGTTCTACTGGGCGCGCAAGCGCAAGGATAGCCCCCGGCCAGTGGGCAAGGGCCTACCCGTACCGCCCGGCTACCATATCCGCCTTGGTGCGCTCGACCAGGTGGACGCGGCCAACAACGGGCAAACCGGCGCGGTTGCCAGTGTCCTCAACGAGGTTGCGGGTTACGTCAACGGGCGCATGTTGGCCTACGATAAGCCCGGCGGAGTTGTGGCCTACATCAGCGAGGGGGAGGTTGCCGCCAGTTGGGGCCTATTCCCGCGCCAGGCGGTCAAGGCATGGGCGGCTGATCACGCCATAGGTCAAGCGGTAGATGAGCGCCTGGGACTAGAGCACAAGCCCCAGAACCGCGCCCGGCGTCGCCAATCCGCCGTACGGCGGACTGAGCAACGCTCGCGTGAGCAACAGGCCGCCCGCGCCCACCATGAGGCGGGTGCAGCCCGCTATCGGAGGTTCCGCGCCCGCTGCGATCGCAACGCGATAGAGGCGCGGCGTGAGCAAGGCGACAAACTCGCAGAAACGTTGCTGGGGGGAGGTGTCGAGATATGGCCCAAGCCCGGAAACTAGGCGAGGTCAACGGGCACGCCGTGTACGAGTTGGCGGAACCGCCAGCAAGCATCAAACAGTGCGCGCACTGCCTGCTGAAGCATCCCCGCCAGCACGCATACGCACCCTACAAGGTTCGCGTCCGCCGCACGGCGCAAAACAGCAGGCCAGGGTCATGGCAGTACCTGTGCCAGGCCTGCGCTGCCCCGTACTTTGACGACGCATACACAGAGGTTCGGCGCGCAGACGGCACCGCAGTTCTCCAGTTGAACATGAGGAAGGCGCTCAACGGCGAGCGCCCGCTATTCCCGCCCACAGAGGCGGCAAGGTAGCAGCCCACCCCGCCCCTAGGCCCGCTGCGGCGGGCCCTGGGGCGCGGTAGACCGCGCGGAAAGGTGAGGACCATGACAGCACGCTATCGGAGTACTTGCCCGGCTTGCCGCCGGAAGATATTGCCCGGCGCAGAGATCCGAAAGGCCCCCGCTCTAGGTGCCTACGTCCACGCCGACTGCCCGGTAGGCCACGGCGCCGGCGACAGTTTCGATATGGCCGTTGAGGATCAGATGGCGCGGGCTTGCGGGATCAACGCCTATGCCGCGCCTGAGCGCGACTAGCCACGCAGGAGGTGAAGATGATGAGCCCTACCGTTCGAGTTCAGGATGCGCTGTCGGCCCTGCTCGACTCGCTGGGGATGCTGACGATGGCGCGGGAGGTGCTGACCGAGGAGCGCCCGGAGTACCTCGCCCGGTATGCCCAGGCCGTTCTCAAGTGGGCACCGGCTAGTCGGCAGGCCCAGATTCGGGCGGGGTTCCAGAAACTCGGGCTGATCAGGCGCGGGTTCTGGAACCGCCCCCGACAGCAGGCCCGCCCGTGAGCACCACCGCGGAGCGGCTGCCCGAGGACGGGCGGCCAGCGAAGGCCCCCCAAGAAACGTTGGGACCCAGGACTTGACAGGGGTATCTATAAGGTGTAGGCTCAGGGTGTAGGCTGCACAACCAAGACAGAACATGGAGGTGAAAACATGAGGACCGACGAGGGCGCCAGGAAGAGGGGAATCGTGGTCAACATCTATATGCCCGACGAGTTGCTGACCCAGATTGATCAGGCGGCGTTCGTCAACCACCTAGGGCGTTCGGCACTGATCAGACTGATGGCCCAGGAGTACCTTGACCGGCAAGCGAAGCCGCCCAAGGTCAGCAAGAAAAAGCAGGCGGCACCGTGAGCCGAGTACTTTCCGACAGCCCGACGCAGCACCGCGTTCGACGTTGCCCCCACTGCGGCCGCGACCTCGTGCTGCAAGACGTGGACCTGCTGGACGGCGTGCTGATCCTGGCCTGTTGGGATTGTCCCAAGCCGGGAGACTCGCGCGCCTTTCGCGTGCAGATGCGCGACGACGAGCGGCGCCAGTTCGAAGAGGCCGAGGCGTCGGCTGAGCGCACCTTCCACCCGCGCCGTCTGCGGATCAGAAAGAGCAACACCAAGGCCAGCATCTTGACTACATAGGCGGCAACCCGCCGGAAGGGGTAGGGCACAGATGAGTGTGGCAGACAGCACTCAGATAGTCCCCGCAGAGAAAGGTACCAGCCTCGTCGTCAGTCGAGGCCTAGACATCGAGGGGGAGTTTGACAGGTGGATAAGGCTCGAGGTCGCGGGCGGGGACGTGGCCCTGAATACGACCAAGGCGTACCGGCGCGCCGCCCGCGCTTTCCTGGCATGGTGTGCCTCTGAGGGGATCGCTCCTCTCCGAGTGACCCGAGGGGATGTAGTCCGCTACCGCCACGTGCTCAAGGAGAAGGGGCGCAGTATGGCGACGCGGAACTTGGCCCTCAGCGTACTCCGGCGCTTATATGAAGCCCTCCAGGAGCGCGGCCTTTGCTCCATGAATCCGGCCCGGAATGTCCGCGCTGGCCGCGATCTCACGGATGCGAGTGAGAAGATCCTGGTGTTTTCCGTGGACCGACTGAGGCACCTGCTGGGAACCATGCCGGCGGGCCCGGACGTCGGGTCGCTCAGGGATCGTGCGATCGTGGCGCTCATGGTCATAGAGGGCGTCCGTCGCCAGGAAGTGAGCGACCTCAACGTGACTTCACTTGAGGGCGGGGAGCCAGCGATACTTGCCGTGTGGGGGAAGGGGAGGAAACTCCGGCACGTCATCATGGAGCCTTCCCTCGCTGCCGGGATAGAACGTTACCTCGGCGCCCTCGGGAGTGCAGAGGTTGTTCCCGTGGAAGATGAGTCCGGCGTGCCCCTTTTCGTGCGCCTGCAACGGACCTACGACCGGGGCCGGCGGCTTGGGGAAAAGTCCATCGGCAACATCACGAACCAGGCCCTCTGCGCTGCCGGATTACGCGAGCCGGACCCCCACGGGCGGGGGCGCCAACCGAGTTGTCATGCACTGAGGCACAGCATGGCAACCGCGGCCGCTGAGGCCGCTGTCCCTCTGGACATTCTCTCGAGCCATCTTGGGCACAGCAACCTGTCCACCACGCAGATATACTTGCATCGCTCCCAGCGCAGAGCCAACGCGCCGGCGCTCAAGGTAGGCGTCACCCTCGACGTGCCATAGGTCAGCCGCAGGCGGGAGCGCAGATAGCCCCCCGCCTCGGACCCGGCCTTGACCCTTGCCAGCCCTACCGGGGGCGTCGGGAGGGGACAGTAGGGGGGCCACCCCTCGGGCAACAAGAAACCCTCGCGCGCGTTCACCCCCGACCCCCCCACGCTTGCGCCTGGGCGTCTGCTTGGGGTTTCCGCGTTTGGCCATCGCCTATGGGCTCGCGCGCGAACGTGCGCGCACCTCCCTACCCTCCGGGAAACGTCATTAAGACGAGCGGCGGTCAAATCAGGCAAAGTGAACGAGGGAACGAGGATAGGACGGTACAGATCAAAGCAGGGGCAGAAAGGCAGTCACTACATGGTCTCTTACGGGGGTCCTCTCTCACCCTACCCTCTCTCCCCTCATTGTGGGCTCTGTCGGTTCCCGCGCATCGAGACATCTGCATGTTCCTCGCGCGCGTTCCTCCTCTCCCTTACCCTCCCCTATAGGACGGGTTCGCAAGACGAGGTTACCTCTGCGAACAGGTCGAGGCGGGCAAGGTGGACGAGGATAAGGCGATACGGACAGGAGCAGGAGGGGAAGGGCAGTAGGACATTCACTGCATGTGTTATGCTCTTAGCCCAGGGGAGTACCGCGCGCGGGCGCGCGAGGGGACAGTGCCACTCAGGGCTAGGCTGGCCGATCCGGGCCAGGTGGCGGGGGTAGGGGCCAGGACATTACCAGAGCGCGATCATCGCGTCTGAGCCGCCTGTACGCCGCTGGTGGCAAAGTAGGCGGGGGTCGCGCCCTACGGTGCGCTGGCACCCTGAAGGGACCTGCTGGGGTGAATCGGCGGCCCACCCCCAGACCCGGTTACTCGCCCTGGAGTTTCAGCACACCCCCCCGCCAGGTGCCAACGGAAGACCCCCGAATGCCAAAACTGATCTCGACATCGCCCTCTGGGATTTCGGGGAAACCCCTCCGAACCATCTGCATCACGGCCCCCGCCGCTTCCATGTACGCGGCCTTGACCTCACGGTCGCCAGAGGAAAACCGGCCATTCCCGAGATAGGTGTTCCACGATGGTTGGGTGTCGGTGGCCACGAGCACATGCATCCCGTCCGTCAGGACGCCGACCAGGGCGCTGGTGGTCTTCAGGCGGTCTGTGAGGTATTGCTCACCGCCCCACGTGGCCGTCAGGTACAGAGCGCGCCACTCTGCCAGACTCGGTGTGTACGGCGCCGAGTACATGGCTGGCAGGTACGGGTACAGGAGGCCCGTCTGGCCAAACCCATAACCCACTAGCCCACCTAGAACCAACACCGCGACGAATCCACCGACGAGAAGAGCCTTCCTCCGGAACATAGACATCCCCCTTTCGTGGGACACGATGGTACACGTCCGCAGCAGGGGCGGCAAGGCGAGCCGGTGACTACGCCCGGCAAAGGTAGGCGTCTTGCCGTAGACGATCCACGGTCAGCCACGCGCCGAGACCGAGCCTAGCCGCCGGTGGGGTTCTCGCCCTGCCAGCGGCTGCCGTAAAAGTCGTGTTGACAGAGGCCTTGGGGTGGGAAGATCATCTGGAGGGCCCCGTAGCCCCACCGTCGGCGGGACAGCAACCCGGCGCGTTGCGTGGCAGTAGCAGCCTGACGGAGTAGGAGCGACCACTTCACAAGGCACCCGAGACCAAGCCCTATGCCCCCCAGAGCAAAGACAAAACCGGCCCCGGCGACGCCTGATGGTACCCAAGTGCCGGAACGGGCGGCGGTGTACATCCGCATCTCCACCGAGGAGCAAGCGAGCGGGGCTGCCGTCCAACGCGCGCAAGTTCAGGCGTCTTGCCAGGCGCGGGGGTGGGAGGCCATTCGCCCGTCTTTTGAAGACCTCGGGGTATCGGGTGGCCTGCCGATTGCGAAGCGTCCGGCCCTAACCCGGCTGATTGAGGCGGCGAGGGCCGGTGCCTTTCAGCACGCGGTGGCGCAAGCGTTAGACCGCTGGTCACGTGACCTCTACGAGTTCCTGGCGCTCTACAAAGAACTGGGCAAGGTGGGAGTGCAATTGCACAGCGTGCGGGAGCCAGCCGGCGAGGGTGCGGCGGGCCAGTTCAGCCGACAGGTGATCGGGGCCGCGGCGGAGTTTGAGAGAGCATTGATAGGCCAGCGCATCGCCGCATACCCCCTTTTCTGCCCCGGCCATGACTCCGGGGCGACGTGCTAGCGGCCCTTGCCAGTCGAGCGTGACCGACTTGGTGACTTGGGCTTCTGCTCGGAGGCCGGTTCCGCTCCGGCCTGCGGCTTCAACCTTGGCTCATAAGGAGTCAGCGCCCCAAGAACCTTGTCCATGTCCACCATGACCAACCCGCCAAGCCGGTACGCCGGAATCTTACCGGCCCGGATATGCCGCCTGAGCGTCCACACAGTTAGGCCGAGTTCCTTCGCGGCGTCTTTCAGTTTGACCAGCATGTGTGTTTCACCTAACACGGATTATACCATACTTGCCCACATTTGCCAACCCATGTTATGATACGCTCCGAGAGCAAATGGCGATTTATCCTCTGAGAGGGTCCACTCTCACGTCGGAGGCGCGCACGTGAGTTCAGAAGACCGTGTTACGGACGCTCACATTGAGCAGTTTGCCGCAAGGCATGGTGTCCCCGCCCGGCGCGTCAGGGAGGTCTTAGACCACGCGGCGTGGGTATTCAGGCGTGATGATCAGCAGTGCCTCTTTTGGCTCCATATAGCCGCGCTTCGTGCGGGCGGTGAGAGCGCGCTTGAGATCTTTGAAAGCGAAAGCGATGCTGACAGACTGATCGAACGCGCCACTCTGCTGGATACCCTCCTCTACCCGTTGACCCCCCTCTACACGATAGAGGAAGTTGCCGGGTTGACCAAACGGTTTCTCGACCACCTTGACCGCAACCGGCGACACCTCCTCGAAACCGGACTCCCGCTCACGAGCTTCAACGCCTCGCCCTGGCTTCACCGGTACCTAACCAATCTCTACTTCGTGAAAGTTCCTCTGGCGGTTCAGGACAGAGGGCTGCTGGCACAATACGGGCGCATCGTGCCGGATGATCAAGCCCAGAGGGACACGCAGGGGAACTACGTGTATTCGTACACCTGGGTCAAGGAATCCCTGGTGCCCCACATCCGCTTTTATTGCCCCGCATACAGTCTGGAGCGGCCTACGCCTCCGGCGCCGGGACCAATCACCGTGGAAGGGCCGCCGGTGAACTGGTTCGGCGGCAGGCCCTTCACGGTAGCAGACCAGAATCGGCTAACCCTTTGCGATGACTACAAGGACGCGGGCCTTATGGACGGGATGACCCCAGAGGACGCCGACCGCCTCGAGAGGCACGGCCTGCGCGAAAGGTTCCTTACTTTCAAGGTACACGTGCTCACAGCCCTATCGGAAGTCCGACCTGGCACCGAGCCGGATGCCCTTTGGGAGGCCTGCCACAGCCTACTCACATCGAACAATGCGCTGCGGGATGAAGACCCTGACCTCCTGATGCGCTTGGACAAAGAGTGCCTGGAGTCATCAGACCGACCAACAGAAACAGACGACTTTCGCCGGACACCAAACGCCCTGGACTACTGCAACGGCGGCATTTCGGACCTCTTAACGGTCATCGGTCACTACATGAAAGAACTCGCGCTCGGTACGATGGACAAAACGGCTGAAGGCCTTGATGCACTGTCACGCAATCACGGCCAGTTGTGCTACTTCAAAGCCGCGAGTCAATCCTGGCGTGAGGACTTGGACATGGCGCTGGACAAATACCTAGAAATGGAGAGTCGAGAGCAGCAGTGGTGGGCCGACTACGAAGACCTAGTGAATACCGCCCTTGGCCAGTTGCCTACGCCTGTGTTGGTGCCCCGCCGTTACAAGGCACTGGTGCCGCCTCTCGTGGCCGCGATTGAGGCGGGGGAACCGATTGGGCTGGTCCCTCAACTGGGAAGCAGTTCAGCGCAGCCCGCACGCGAACGGGAGGTTACGTTAGAAGGTGCCGCTCAGCGTCTGACAGAACAACCCCCGAACGTCTTCCGAAAGCGCGGCCAGAAGTGGGAAGTGATCTACGCCGGGAAGACACCCATATACCTGGACGATGAGCGGTGCTGGTATTACTTGGCCTACCTCTTGCGGTATCCCAAAATAGCATTCCGCGCCCTCGACCTCAGGGCGGCAGTGGATGCGGCGGCGAGTGGCGAAGGATGGATGGACGCCGTCAAATGGGGTGACATCACCGGTCAGGACTTGCAGGCAGGAGCCTCCTTCGACCGACACGCCATCTTCGACTACCAGTACTATAACTATTTCCGGCAGAGCCTTCACGCGAAAACGATGGAACTTGAGCGAGCGAACCACTCAGGGGCCCCCGAAAGGGTTGTGGAACTGAAGGAAGACATAGATGACCTTCGCAAATGGGATACTCAAGGGATCGGGCTGGGGGGCAAGAAGCGGTTTTTCCCTGACGACGAGAGCAGGGCAGTGGACCTCGTCAGGAAGCATATGACCCAGGCTCGGAAGTACTTCCGTAAGAATCATCGGCCCCTTTTTGACCACCTAGAGCGCTCCGTCAAGCAGAGTGGCGCATCGATCGTGTACGATCCTGAGCCGATCCCTCAATGGGAGACTCAGGAAGTCAAAGTCTCCCCCTGATTCCCCCCTGCAGCAGCCGCCGACGACTTTGGGCGCTTGAGTCGTCGAGCGCCTCCCGAGAATCTTGGTCCCTGGAAACGTTTTTTCCGAATCCGGAAGCCGTTCTTCCTGCCGGATAGTATAGAACCTCGATAGGGGACCGCTCCCGTCAGGTTCCGTGCGAGAGAAAATGGCACGGAAGACGAACAGACCGTTCACAGTGCGCAGAGTGCTCGCGCCCGAGGCCATGCCACCCGAGAACTTGCTGGCCGCTGAGCGCATCTTCGCCAGACTCGTCGCCCGCATGTACGTGGCTGAACACCCCCACCTGTTCGCACGCCCCGGCAACCCTGTTGCCGATCACCCAAAGTCCGGGCCGCCTGCGGCCGCCGCGGCGGTGGCGGGCGCTCTCCCCGCAAGCGTGGGCGGCCCGGCACTCCCAGAAGAGAGAAGAGAGTATGCGGAAAAGATCAACCCCTCCGACTAGAAGTACCGAACTGCTTCGCTCCATCTTGCCCCACCTCAAAGTGGACAAGGAAGTGGAAACATCCCATGGCGTGGAGTACATCTGCTGGTGCGCTTTCCACCCTGACGGCCAAGGCAAGCCTCCACACCAACCCAACCTTCACGTGTCCGAACGCGGTTTCTACTGCCACGCCTGCAAGGCGCACGGCGGCCTCATAGACCTGGCCCGACGTCTGGGCCTTGCTTCCGACGGCACATGGCCAGAGGCGACCTACGATTACACGGATGAGGAAGGGAATCTTCTCTACCAGGTCGTGCGGTTCCCCGGAAAGACGTTTAGGTGCCGACGACCAGACGCAGACGGCGGCTGGATTTGGGACCTGAAGGGTGTACGGCGTGTTCTCTACCGCCTGCACCAGATCGTGGCCAACCCTGAGGCCGTCGTCTACGTGGTCGAAGGGGAGAAAGACGCCGATCTCTTAGCCAAGAACGCCCTTATTGCCACCACGAACCTCGGTGGCGCAGCCAAGTGGCGCGACGAAGACTCGCAGGCACTTACAGGCCACGGCGTGGTCATCATTCCCGATAATGACGACGTCGGACGCAGCCACGCACATCACGCGGCACGCTCACTTATGGGAGTGGCCAAGAGCGTGAAACTCCTAGAACTGCCCGACCTGCCCGAAAAGGGCGACGTCTCGAATTGGCTGAACTCCGGCCACACCGCCGAGGAGTTGCTCCGTCTTGCAGAGGAAGCGCCAACGTATCAGCCGGTTCAGGGCACAGATACCGAGGCCTCGCACTTCAAGCACCAAGGAAGGCCTCCCACCCCAGCAACCCGCCTTGCGAAACTGGCTTTGGACGGGGGTTTGTACCTCTTCCACGACCAGAACCTGCAGCCATTCGCCCGCCTGCCGAACCCTGACGGACCGCGCATCGTCCCGTTGGATTCTTTCCACTTTAGACACTGGTTGGCACACTTGGCCTACCACTCGCTACCTAGTACGGCGGGATCGCAAGCGCTCGACGATTGTCTGCAGTACCTCGAGGGCACCGCCCTGTACGGCAGTCCGCAACACTATCTTCACGTTCGCTACGCCTTGCACGAGGGAGCGATATGGATCGACCTCGACGGCCAAAGGGCAATCCGAGTCCTTCCCGGCCGCTGGGAGATTGTCCTGCCCCCACCCATAATTTTCGCGTGGTTTCCGGATCAGAGGTCCTTGCCAGACCCGATCTCTGGAGGCGACCCAGAGCGCATCTTTCAGTTCGTGAACGTGCGCGGTGCGCAGGCACGTACCCTCTTGCGCTGCTGGCTTCCGGCGGCCATGGTACCTGGCATTCCAATCCCCATACTGGCTTTGCACGGGCCGCAAGGCTCGGCCAAGACTACCTCGCTCAAGGCGGTGAAGCGACTCTTGGACCCCTCGGAGGTCGAAGTCAGGGGACCCATCCATGACCAAGAGGAATTGGCACTGGAGGCGTCGCAGAGCAGGGTGCTGATGTTGGACAACCTTAGCTCCGTTCGCAAGTGGCTGTCCGATGCACTTTCCCGCACTGTCACCGGAGAGGGTTGGACCAAGAGAAGACACTACACTAACACGGACAGAGTAACGTTCAGATATCAGACTGTGGTGGGCCTGTCAGGTATCAACCTCGTGGCAAATCAGCCTGACCTGCTTGACCGCTGCCTGATCATCCAGTTGGAAGCCATCAGGCCCGAGGAGCGCAGGGAGGAAGTGCCATTCTGGAAGGAGTTCGAGGAACAGGCAGGCTACATCCTAGGAGGATTCTTGGACGTCCTAGCAAAAGCAATGGCAATCCACCAAACGTTGCATCTCGAAGCCTTGCCTCGAATGGCAGATTTCGCCCGTTGGGGCGCTGCCGCTGCTGAGGCACAGGGGATCGGCGCAGACGCATTCCTGGGTGCCTACCAAGGTAACGTAGAGCGACAGAATCAGGCTGCTATCGACGAGAGCGCGGAGGCGCAGGCTCTCCTCCTGCTTGTACAAGACCGTGTGGAGTGGCAGGGCTCACCCACGCAACTCGTGCACGAAATCCAAAGAAGTGCTGACGAGCGTGGTCTAGGTTCAGGGGCCCGCAACTGGTCGAGAACTCCCAACTGGTTCACCCGACGCCTACGCGAACTCCAACCCAACCTACTGGCGATGGGCATCGAGATATCCGAGCATCGCACCGGAGCGCAGCGAGTCATACGCATCCGAAAACGCGCGAATCGTGTTGTCACTGGCGTCATTGCCGTCACTAGGCCAGCAGATAAGGCGCAACCCGCAAACCCCGATGACGACACGCTGACGCCAGATGATGGTATGTCGTCACCAAACGACGCCTGCAACCACTCACCGCCACGCAGTCCTGACGGTAATGACGGTAAGATTAGCCCTTTGGAGGGCCAATGCGGGCATAGTCCGTTAGGCCACACCTGGAACTGGCCTCCAGACCTCTCCGGGCTACCCGAAGAAGCACAGGCCGAGTTCTCCGAACGCGCAGGCAAGCACATGGCCGATGGCATGTCCCGCGAAGAAGCCGAGCGGAGAGCCCTCGGGGCGATGTTGGCCAAGCGGCCATCAGCGCAAGCACAGCCACTTGACGGGGCAGCACCGTTCCCGCAAACCTCTGATCGGTGTCGCGGCGTCGGGAGCGACACAACACCCATGCCCGGGACGTGAGCAGGCTTAGAGGGGAGCGACAGAGCATGAGTCTTGCCGATATCCTCAACCGTAGGGAGCAAGAGCCCACCGGGCCCTCCGCCCAGGTTCGTAGGTGCCTTGCTTACGCCCGGGTCTCGACCGATGATCAGGAGCGCGCTGGTCTGTCCATCCCGGCCCAAATCCGGGCGATGGAAGACTATGCCAGGGGCAGAGACCTGCTCATCGTCGAAGTGTACCGGGAGGCGCAAAGCGCCTTCTCGGACGAGAGCCGAAGGTCGGAGTTCTGCCGGATGGTCGAGCGGGCCAAGAGCGACCGCGACATCTCCTGCATCCTCGTTCACGACTTCTCCCGATTCTTCCGTGATCCCTACCGCGGGCCGATGGTAAAGGGCGAACTGCAGGCCCACGACGTCAAGGTCGTATCCGTGACAGAACCGGAGTACGACCCCCGCACGGTTGCC